>Ga0180436_10000294_pt1 | contig 52546 bp, 37 predicted proteins | sample SS_ome_2_FD_132434 | JGI IMG/M metagenome (GOLD analysis project Ga0180436, IMG submission 132434) | Hypersaline lake sediment archaeal communities from the Salton Sea, California, USA - SS_3_S_2 metaG | ecosystem: Environmental > Aquatic > Non-marine Saline and Alkaline > Hypersaline >...
ATGATCCTGGGATCTAAGAATTCTCCTTTTACTATTCATGGTTTTATCGGCTATTCGGCGCTTCTCCTGATGTTGATCGAACTGGTCCGGATCTGGCGGGCCCATCAAAAACTGGGGATGGGGGCAGATGTACCAAGAGGAGTCCACCTCTATTCCAGGTATGCTTATATCTGGTGGGTAATTGCCTATATTACAGGCTCCCTGATTGCCATGACCTGAGTTTCAGGTAAACAGCAATCAGGGTTTCACCTTGATATGATTTTAATCGGGTATTGATGCATCATACACGATCTGCCACTTCTTCTTAGAGCGTCGCCATTCGGAAAGGTATTCACCACTATATCTTGCTCCCGATTGTACGGTAACAGTCCAGCGACCCTTCTCCACGGCCACCGAATCCGCCACAGTCAGCGAAACAACTCGGAAATCCTCAAACTTGAAAGAATTTACCTGCGACGAAAAATGACCTCGAAGAAAAGACTTACCACATCCTTCACCCATTACACAGGCATCATCCCGATAAATGGTCAACAGCGAGTCCACCTGTCCCGTATTGAACCAGCGGACAAAATCCACGTTTTTCTCATTGATCATCTTCCTGACTTTCTTTGCCGACTGCGCATTGCCATCCATACAAAGCGATAAAAGCACGATTGCTACTGCAGCAGAAACCACTGTAAGAATTGATAGTTTTTTCATGGTGTTTGTTTTTAAGTTAAATACATCCAGTACCTGTTTTAAAACCAGCCTGAGGCGGATGTTTGAAGAATCATAGACCTTGTAGTCAAGGGCTGCAAAAATCACTCTGATGGTGTGACTCCTGGGTACTACCTCTCCCGATTCGATCCGTTGAAGCGTTCGAACACTCAAATTGCATTTTTCAACGAGCTCTTCCTGGGTGTAGCCTTTTGCTTTTCTCAGGTCTACGATTTTTTTGCCTAATTCCGGCTGTGTCATTTTCATTTTACTTCTCAGGCAATTTTAGGATTTAACTTAAAAACAGAGAACGACTTAAGGGTGTATTTCGCATGACATTCCGGCGACATTCACCCGACATGTATTGAATATCAGTAACTTATACGAATATTTTCAAGGTCTAAGTTAGTGAATATTAAGCCTCATTCAAAAAACCAGACTCAATGAGTACCTTCAAATGAGTTGATATCCGGGCACCTCAAGCTTGCTATGGTCCGGTTCAATGCCTTTTTTATCAGTTCGCACATCAAAGTGTTACTTTTACACATTAAAAATTTCTATATTTGCGGCCCTGTAACATTACCGGACTTTATCAGTCTATACATTAGATATCACTCAAATATGAATAAATACCAGATTCTTTCTACTATTATCCTATCTCTACCCTCTTTAATACTCAGTGGTCAAACCGAATACCTTCCAAAAAAAGTATATAAAGCCTACCGCGTAGAGGTGGCTCCGGAAGTCAATGGTGTTTTTGATGACGATGCCTGGCAGGAAGGTGAGTGGGCCGGCGATTTTATTCAGCATGAGCCCTATGCCGACAGGCCCCCTTCTCAGGAGACCGAATTTAAGGTTGCTTTCGACGACATGAATATCTATGTTGCTATAAAAGCACTTGATAATGCACCCGATAGCATCACCAGCAGGATGAGCCGCCGTGACCATGGAGACGGAGATATGGTTTTTATAGTATTTGACAGCTACCACGATCTCAGAACCGGCTTTACTTTTGGAGTGAGCTCTGCCGGGGTTCGCTTCGATATGATCCAATCCAATAACGGTCAGAATGAGGATACCACCTGGGATCCCATCTGGCTGGCAAAAGCTCAAATACATGATTGGGGCTGGGCGGCTGAAATGAAAATCCCCTTTACCCAGTTGCGCTTCAACAAGAATTCTCGATCTGTTTGGGGCTTTGAAGTGGCAAGGCAGATCTTCAGAGAAAATGAAATGAGCCTGTGGCATCCCATTCCAAGAACCGCACCCGGACTGATTCATGCCATGGGTGAACTGGATGGCCTTCAGGAAATAGAACCTCGCAAGCAATTTGACTTGATGCCCTATGGGGTGGCAGCTTTAGAGACCTATGAACCAGAAGAAGGAAACCCATATGCCGACGGAAGCGATCCGAAGATTAATATTGGCCTTGATGGCAAAATCGGGGTCACCAACAATCTGACACTGGATTTCACCATCAATCCGGATTTCGGACAGGTGGAAGCGGATCCTTCTGAGGTAAATCTGACTGCCTTTGAGACCTATTTCGAAGAAAAACGTCCATTCTTTATTGAAGGAGCAAATATCACCAGCTTTAATGTGGGTCTTGGTGATGGTAAAGAGGGGGCCGACAATTTGTTTTACTCGCGCCGGATTGGAAGAAGACCTCATGGGTACCCATCACTTGATGAAGGAGAATATGCTTCTGTACCCCGCTTCACACGCATCCTGGGTGCTGCTAAGCTCACAGGAAAAACGGAAAAGGGATTGTCCGTGGGCATCATTGATGCGCTGACTGCCGATACCAAAGCGACCATTGATCTGAATGGTACCGAGCGCCAGGAAACAATAGAGCCGCTTACAAACTATGCCCTGGTCCGCATCCAGAAGGATTTCAATAAAGGAAATTCAATTATCGGAGGGGCTGTCACCTCTACCATAAGAAGAATTGACGGAACTGACATGGATTACCTCCACAAGAATGCCACCAGTGCCGGAGTGGATTTCACCCAGTATTTCAAGGATCGCAACTACACACTGAATGGAGCATTATACATGAGTAATGTGCAGGGATCTGCGGATGCAATTTCCATAACCCAGGAATCCTCTGCCAGGTATTACCAGCGGCCCGACGCCGATTACGTGGAATATGACCCCACCCGAACCGCGCTCTCCGGGCTAGGCGGAAGGCTCGAATTCGGAAAGATTGGAGGCAACTGGAACTGGCTGTTTATGAATACATTCAAGAGCCCGGGAGTGGAACTCAACGACATTGGATTCATGCAATTATCCGACAATGTTCTGAATGTATTGTGGACGGGTTATAATTTTACGGAACCCTTCAGCATCTTCCGGAGCATGCATCTGAATACCCACGTGAGCCTGAGCAATGACTTCGGTGGACAGATCACGGGAATTGGAAACGACTACCGGGTAAGTGCCAGTTTCAAAAACTTCTGGCATGCAAGTATAGGTGGTGGCTATGGAGTACACCAGGTATCAAACCGGATGCTCAGGGGTGGACCTTCCATCTACCTTCCAAATGAAGGCAATCTACGTCTTATGATGGCGACCGATGATCGAAAAGCCATCTCGGGCGGATTCTATACCAGAGCAGGCTGGGGTGCAGAAGAGTATTATCAACGAAACTCCTATGGAGTTTTCATGACTTTTCGCCCCATAAATACGCTTTCCATTTCGCTCAGACCTTCCTACTCAACAAATGATCATGAATTACAGTATGTGAGTCAGACTGACATGAATGGTGAAGCACGGTACATTTTTGGATCAATCGATCAAAAGGTATTGAGCATGTCTCTGCGGGTCAACCTCAGTATCACACCGGACCTGACCATCCAGTATTGGGGTCAGCCCTTTACAGCCTCAGGGGACTACCAGGATTTTAAAATGATCACCGATTCCAAAGCTGAGGGATTCAACGACAGGTATCATCTGTATACCGACGATCAAATCAGTATGGATGACGACAACTATCTGATCGATGAGGACCTGGACGGGAATGTGGATTACAGCTTCGGAAATCCTGAATTTACAGTGGATGAATGGTTATCCAACCTGGTGATCAGGTGGGAATTCATGCCGGGCTCCACAGCCTATCTGGTATGGTCGCAAACCAGGGATTATTATATGCAGAATGGCAGTTTTGACATGTGGGAAAGCATGACCGATATGTTTAAGGATGGGAAGCCTTCAAATACCTTCCTCCTTAAATTCTCTTACCGAATTGGATTGAGGTAATTAATTCGTGTTAATGACAGGAACATAGAATGGGTGCCTCTCATTATATCTCTGAATAAACTCCAGCTTCCTCTTTTTTTGCTGACCCCGTTTGAGGGCCTCATATTCCAGCAGGAGCTCAGAATCTCTTATTAGTATTTTTTCAAGGTCCTCGGGAGTATCATCATACAGGATATTTGTTTCAAAATCCAGCAGGTATACACCCCTGGCCATGGTGGCATAGCTGTTACCGGGTCTCCTTCCATGGGGCCCATAATAGTATCTGGAGGGATAGGGGCCGGAGTCAAGCTGCCTGGTGGTACGTTCGTCATAGGTGGTGGCAGAGGCCATGAAGCGCGAGATGTTTCCCTCCAGGATCAGCTTTTGGAATTTGTTCCCAATCTGAAGGTAAAGCTCTCCCTTAAATGCATATCCCCACAATTGACCTGGCTTTATATATTCACGCACACCCTGGTCATTGCTCAGGGCAATAAGTTCGTTTTTCAACAAGTCTTCGTAGAACTTTTTATCGAATTTGTCTCTTTCGGAAATAATTCTGGACGGAGGGATGGGACTGTTGGCCCTGACCATATCCGGATTCATGTAAATGCCATCCCTGAATTCATAGTCTGGACTATATACGACCATTTCCGTACCCGGAGGGTCCTGAACACTTAGCATGGGGGCAAGCAAAAGGAAGATAAAAAGCATATCCTAATTGTAGCAAAAAATATGCCATGCAAAAAAACTTTGTGTACTTTTATACTTTATCATGGTCACTTCAGATCCCATATATTCCATTCTCTACATCGATGATGAGGAGAACAACCTGACCAGCTTCAAGTCTACCTTCAGGCGGGATTATCACATCCATGTGGCAGCATCCGGACAGGAAGGCTTGGAAATCATGGAAAAACATAACATTCAGCTGGTCATTACCGACCAGCGAATGCCCGATATGACGGGTATTGAATTCCTGGAAAAGATCGTCCCATTGTACCCCGACTGTATGCGGATGATCCTCACGGGTTTCAGTGATATGGATGCCATTATCCAGGCCATTAATAAAGGGAACATTTACCGCTATGTAAGCAAACCCTGGAACAGGGAGGATCTTAAAATTACAATTGACAGCGCCCTGGAAGTCTATAATCTCAAATCACAAAACAAGCATCTGATCGATGACCTGAAGGAAGCCAACAGAACCCTCGAACAAAAGGTGAATGAGCGAACCCGGCAGCTCGAACAACAACGGATGAATATTACCGATAGCATTAAATATGCCAGCCGGATCCAACGGGCCCTGATGCTTCCCTCCGAAGAACTGGAAAAGATACTGCCATCCCATTTCATCCTGAATAAACCCAAGGATATCGTAAGCGGAGATTACTACTGGGTTTCACAGAAAGACAACAGGCTGATTATTGCTGTGGCCGACTGTACCGGACATGGGGTTCCCGGCGCCTTTATGAGTATTATGGGCATCAATTTCCTGAACGAAATAGTGAACCAGTCGGACATTATTACAGCCAATGAAATATTGAATGAACTCCGGGAGCAGTTGATTAAATCGCTTGGGCAGACCGGTCGGAAAGACGAAGCCAAGGATGGGATGGAAATGGCTCTGTGCATCGTAGATCCTGAAAATAGGCGGATCCAGTTTTCAGGCGCGTTCCGCCCCATGTACCTTATTAAGGATGAAGAACTCATAGTAATAAAGGGTGATCCCATGCCCATCGGCAAGTATAATGAGACGGAAGTGTCTTTTACCAACAAGGAAGTGCAGTTCAATGAAAATGATATGATCTACCTGTTCACCGACGGTTACGTGGACCAGATCGGGGGCCTGGACCGGAAGACTTTCAAGTCAATACAATTCAAGAAATTGCTCAAAGAAATCCACTACAAACCACTGAAGGAACAAAAATCAATTCTGCTTGAGGAACACGGCATATGGAGAGCAGGCCAGGAGCAGATTGATGATATCATGATCCTGGGAGTCAGACTCTCCTTTAATCAGTCAGATTAGACTGTTTTATTGGCAATGAAATAATAAATTCGGTGCCTTTTCCCGGTTCAGAAATCACATCGATATTTCCATTGTGCTTCTCAATGATTCCATAGCTGATGGAGAGACCCAGGCCGGTTCCCTGCCCTACTTCCTTGGTGGTATAAAAAGGTTCGAAAATATGCTCTTTTACTTCCCTGGTCATTCCGGGACCACTGTCCTTAATTATGATCTTGACACCTAGGGCACTGCTAACCGTCTGAATGAACAGTTCACCTCCTTTTTCCATGGCCTGGATACTGTTTGTAAGAATATTCATAATCACCTGGTTGAGCTTGCTCGGGAAACACTCCAGGCCTTCAAAATCCCCATAGTCCTTCCGGACAATGATCTTATCCTTGATCTTGTTTTGCAGCAATACCAGGGAGGAGTCTATGCCCTCATGAATATCATAAAACTGACTGGCCTCCTCGTCGAGACGGGAAAAACTTCGTAAGCCTTTAATGATTTCACTTGACCTGTTTGCCCCTTCTTCTATCCCTCTGATCAGGCTGTAGATTTCCTGGATTAAATAAGAATAATCCATCTTAGCTTTAATGGACTCCACTTCGGTGAAATAATTTTTCAGATCATTTGCTTCAATGGTCTCTTCATATTTTTCAAGTAGTGCAAAAATCTCATTCAGGTCCTGCTGCAATGGATACACATTTCCATTCACAAAATTGATGGGGTTATTCAATTCATGAGCAATTCCGGCGGTAAGCACTCCCACGGAGGCCATCTTTTCCGACTGGATTAACTGAGACTGGGCCAGCTTGAGATTCTTCAGGGTCAACTCCAGTTCACGTCTTTGCTTTTCGGAGGTTTCACTTATACAAACTACCTCATCACGAAGTTTTTTGATCTCATCTTTCAGTGCTTGAATGTTCTCTTCTTGCATGCCCCAATTTACAAATTGTTCGCAGCAAAACGTAGATTGACTCCATAGGAAAAAGTATACCTGTTAATAACTTGTCCTCACGCAACCAAAATGCGGCCGTATACGTCATTAACTTTGAAAGCGAAGAAAGCCCCCCAATGAGAAAAGTCTGGAATATCCTGTTTTTTGCCTTTTTTATTACCTGTATGTTTTTACTGAAACCCAGACAGGACGTTGTTTTTGCAGCCCTGAATGAGTCCCAGTGCATCAGGTTGTTTGAGAATGGCAGAGACTTTCAGTTTTTTGACGAAGAAAACATCACCTACACTGGCACCTACAAGATATTGAATGATACGCTTATCCTTACTTACAAGGAACAGGTAGATCTTTCTTCAAATCAACGAAATTCAGAGCTGCCTGACAAAATCAAAAATCTTCCTTCCAGGTTTCATATCAATAAAAGCAAATCAGAAGTCAAATCCCTTGACAGTAGATTTTTCACCGCTGAGATTTTTCTGGATATCAGGGCCAAATCCTTCAAGACTGCACCATCTAAGGTCAGGATGCTGGACATTCACCAGGAAGAAATTACAGCCATCGGGGCACGCCCCTAGCTCAATCCAGAAAGTAATCATAGGAATACTCCACTATCATGGAGTCGGGCCGCTTATCACTGTTTAATCTGAAGTAAATCTTGCCATCCGGCACGGTGGGGTAATTATTGGTCCAGATCATATCTTCAAAGATGATATGGTAATCTTTTCTGTTCTGCAGAATCGTATTCTCTTCTGCAGCATAAATCAGGTCCAGGTACCTGATGTCATTCAGATCAAAATCAATGGTGTAGCCAAAATCCGCCACATGCCAGTAACCAGAGTCATCAAGGCTCTCTGCCCACTGGTGGTGATTGTTATAACCCCCGATTTCCTCATGGGCATTTACGATGCCCCAAACAGTTCGTGCGGGAACATCAGCTGCCCTGCACAGGGCTACAAAGAGCCGGGATGCATTCATGCAGGTTCCGTACCCAAGTTCTTCAGTAATCGATGCCTTATCCAATGAAGCATCTCTGTAGATATTCAGGCCCACATGATTATAGACGTAGCTGTGAATCCTTTTTCCCTTCTCAAGCCTGGTGCTCAGCCCTTCACAAATTTCAGCTGCCCTGGCAGCTATTTTTTCATGATCCGAATCGATATATAGGGAGGGAGATACCCAATCAACTTTATCCCCTGCAATTTCAGGAAAAAGAGTCAGTTCCTGGTTTCGCCTGGTAAAACATACTTTTACTTCATCACCATCATCGAGCATGGATTTATGGATAAATATCCAGTATCCGCCGCAGCTGTCAAAAACAAAATCACCCTTATAAAGATCATCTGAAATACGAATATCCACCGAACTGCCGTGATAAAAGGACCGTCCCACGGGGATTGCCAGTACATCGCTGTCATGGCCAAGGGGAATTTTCTCACAGGAACAGATCGCTATAACTAAGATTAAAAGAAAAAGGCCAATGGAATATTTTTGCTTCATCGGTGCTGCATTATAAGGTGTACGCCAGTCCCACATTCCATTTGAACGGGGGGAAGGGGTCTATGTTACTCCACATGGCCTGAATGGCCTGAGCGAAAATAGAAAATGGAATATGCCGCAGGGAGGCAGAAAGGTAAGCGGCTGCAAACAGTCCATCCTCATTTCCGGTATAGTTGATGTAGAAGAGTTGAAGACTGGCATCAAGCAATCCTTTCCTGCCCAGATTGATCTCTGACTTATCCGCCTGCAGATTAAAAAAGTGTCCCGACAGGGTACCCGGATCCTGTCCCCTGTCAAGAAGGTAGGTAAATGCCAGTGAAGTGCCAGGATTAAACTTATAGGTCCCTGTTAATTCCACTGCCAGGTACTTCTGCGCCTGCAACACAGTCTCATCCTCTGCTTCATACTCACTGAAAAATGCACTGATGACCCCTCCGGCCCTGAATTCAAAAGCCGGTCTGTCCACAATCTTATAATGAAACCAGTTATCGATGATCCATGGTTTTAAATCCAGACCATAGGAAAGCTGCGGGTCGTAACTGAAGCGTCCCTTGATCAGAGAAAATGTCCCAGTGATGGCTGGTTTATCAAGTGAAAAAGCAGGAATATAGGCTATGCCATTGCTGTTAAGGCTCACTTTTGCTTCAGCGCGCAATTTCTTTGTCCTGGTGCTGTCTGTTCCCTCCTGGGACCAGGAAAGTGAAAAAATGAAGAACAATAGCAGGGGTGCAAAAACTTTTTTCATATGGATAGTTAGGTAGGATCAAGATAATAAAAACCGCTCACAGGCAAATTCCGATTAACGGACCCTGAACTTTGTCTCGGCCACGACAAGCTCACCACCCGCATTTTGTCCACGGAATAATACCAGGTAGTCACCCGGGTAATCAGGAGCAACAAAGGATATCTTCGTCGAATTTCCTTTTTCAATCTTCAGATCAGCGATCCACAGCAAGGTGTTCCGTGTATCCGGCACCCTGTCTCCCCGGGTGAAAGGTTCCCGGGTGCTATGATCCCCTGAACCGGAAAGTGAGGGATGCATGGCCTGGTAATCGATGAAAAATGAATTCTCCGGCAGATCAATTCCGGCCATATCCTGCTCCCTGGACCGAAGATTTATGACCCCGCCAAATCGCAGGTCCCCTTTCACATACACATCTTCAATCACATCAACACTTTTGATTTTGGCAGGGGAAATGGCCATGAACTTATCCATATCCATTACGGGCACCTGGTCGATCATCACTAAGGGGGCATAGAGGGAAAGAGAAGGATTCACACTGTGGATCTGCAGGGTGGTCCTGTTCCTCCTGGTGACGGGAGTAACACCCGGAACAAGGTTTAAAAAAACCTCTTTTAGTGTGGGCAGCAGCACATACAGATCCAGATCAACGGAACGTGTAGGTGTACCATAGAAGGGAAAGGCTTCACTTTCGTGACCCCCATCTGTATGAGGCCCAGCTTCAGGGAGTCCTTTGGAATAGATTTTAGTAAGCTGCACGTTTCTCGACATAATGGTTGCTGCCCGGGCCTCTTCCTGGCTCAGGGCAAAGGGAGGAACAGGCAAACGGTACATCCGTGGATCAAAATCCTGATCGATCCGGACTTCCACAGCTTCGCCATCCTGACTTTCGGGCTGGACAAAAAACTCCAGTTCCCCTGTCCGGGCAGGGAGTCCGATGACAAACCTTCCGCTTGCATCACTGCGGCAAACAAAATACCCGATTTGATCTCCCATCAGGGTAAGATGGATCCTTGCAGGCTTCAGCACTTCTTCTTCCGATCCCGGATAGCTCACTGTCCCGGAAAGGGATGGTCCGAACCTGTCCGGCAGAAAGCTCAACTGAAAATCTTCAGCCGCATCCCTGTCCCGGCTCTCCTCCCCCACGAGATCAGCCGGACGGGCGCTGTATGGAACCACCGTCAGACAGCCACCAGGGGAGTCCTGTAGATCATCTGCGGTAATCATAAGGTCCATGCTCACAGTATCTCCCCGCTCAAAAATAGCCGGATGTTGCCCAAATCCCGGCTTATGTTTTGTTTCCTCCCGGACCGGGAAGCTGATCCCGGCCTCCTCCTGAGTAATTTCACCCACCAGTTCCGGTCGCTCCGGATTGATAATTCGGAGAGGTACATAACTGAAGTGCTCCGCATCCCTGTTTCTCATCCATCGTGTATAGCTCCTGAGGTAATAGGTACCACTGAGCAAGTGATCCGGAATCCTGAGGTTCCCGGAGGCTTTCCGGTCCCGAAGCGGATACTTCCCCTGTGTCAGAGGCTCTCCTTCTGCACTGATCAACTCCACATAAAGCACGGTGCTCCAGTCGCCTGAGGCAAGCACTCCGGAATTAAATACATTGGCCCGGAATCGAATCTTTTCCCCACATATGTATAGTGAGCGGTCTGTAAAGCATTCCACCTTTTCATAAATGCCGGCGGCCTCCCGGGAAAAAGCAGGATCGTAAGGAGATTTCTGGCCGAGAAGCGATCCAGTCCCGGATAAGAATACACTCAGGAACAGGAATACCTGTATCAACAATCCCTCCGGGAGTCCATGCACCACGCTATGTTGTTTTGCTACCATGTTTCCCAGATTAATGGTCTGATGGTATCCCCCCCCTGGACCCTGCAGTCGAAGCATTCTTCAGGGCCCCAGTATTTAGGTTGAAATGGCCCGGGGTCATAGATATATACCGGAAAATGCATGTTTTGATCTCCCCAGTTAGCCCAGAGTGAACTTGTGGGTTCGTATTCGCAACTGACATGTGGAATTGTGAAATCAAAAAGGTTGTTATTTTTTACAAAAATCCGTTGCTCCCTCACCTGACTGGCATAGAAATAACCCAGAACCACATCATCTGGATTGTACATGCTGTAGATATTCCCCTGCACCGAGGCGGGCTGCTTTTCATACATGCCCCCCGACTCTGCTGCCTGATCGTTCATCCGTTGCCAGTAATCATAGGCCTCCAGGGTCAGGGACTGCTGTTGAACGTAAAGACTATAAGTCACTGATAAGCGTTCGGTTTCATTGGAAACAAAGTTCAGGGGCAGCCTGAGCAGTTCATTCTGTGAAAGGTTCCTGGTGGTTCCCGTATAAATCTGATCCAGGGGATAGCTTTTCCAGCACTTGAAAAGCACATTACTCCGGAATGGAACCGTATAACCCCAGTTATACATCACATGGGTCCCGAACAGTGAGGCCCAGTATTCCCATGTTTCCCGGACCCTCCAGATCATGTTCCGGGAATCGCCTGCTTCTCCGGTCATATCCAGGTAAAACTGGATCCCGGGCCTGTTGAATTCCGGATCGGGAGTTTCCAGCGTACCCGGCTCCCAGTAGATGCTGTCCAGATCCGGACAGGCCAGGATGGTATCGTAAGATGACTGGTATTCTCTTTGACCCGGAGTCATCACATACAGGCTCGCTGCATCGCCCACATCCAGAAAATCATCGGGAACATCGGCCTCATAGATTCCTTCTCCTGCATCCGAGTAGACGATCATATCCCCATCCTGATTTGTAACTGTTACAACGCAGGATTCAAGACCCTGAAACTCGGGCAGCCGATAGGGCGATGAGCGGGAGACAGCAACCTGGTGCAGACCGCTCTGGTCCGTGATCATTCCACTTATAACCAGCACCTCCTGACTTTCATCCAGCTCCGGCTCATAGGGAGTCACGCAGGATCCGCACATGAATCCCAGAAGCCCCAGCAGCCAGACGATATGTAATTTATTCACTGGCATAGTTTCCAAGTCTTAGATTCCATGATATCGTTGGAATGGGCTGTGCAAAAATGGATAGTTTATATCCCCTGATCAATCCGCTTTCATTCTGGAAATATACCGAGTAGGCATTGTCCCTGCCAGTGAGGTTATAAATTCCAATCATCCAGAAACTGTGAAACCTCTTCCGCTTTCTTAAACTTCCTTCAATATTCATGGAGACATCGATTCGAAAATAGTCGGGTATCCGGTACTTGTTCCGTTCCGAATAGTCCACATAGGGAATCTCGTATTCATAATAGACCGAAACCGGATAGGTAGAAGGCCGGCCGGTCATATATACCAGGTTAGCGGAGAGACTGATACGCCTGCCTCTTTTGTAATTGAGCACCAGGGAGAAATTATGGGGCCGGTCAAAATTGGAGGGGTATCGAATCCCCCCGTTAATCTCTTCGCCAGTTTCCTCTAAATCCACCTGCATATAGGAACGGGACCAGGTATAGGACATCCATCCATTCAGGGTACCGGCATCTTTTCGGATCATGGTCTCTATCCCATAGGCTGTTTGCTTGCCTGGCAGCGTTTCACTCTCCAGGTGCAGACTCTTTGTGAGATTTGCCCCGTCGCGAAACTCCACAATATTATGTCCCCATTTGCGATAGAGCTCCACAGAAGCATTCATGCCGGAATAATAGAAGTCCCTGTAATAACCAACAGACAACTGATCCAGGTACTGGGGTTCAATATGATAATCACTCAGTTTCCACTGATCCGTTGGCGCCATGGCTATGGTATTGCTCATCATAAAGAGATACTGATAGCCCCGGTTATAGGAAGCCTTCAGGGAAGAATTATCGCCCAGGAGATATCTCAGGTTAAGCCTTGGTTCAAATCCGTAATAGGCCTTGCTGAGTTCTCCGCTTCCAAAATACATGGTATCCACAACATTCTCCTCCTGTATGGGCATTCCCGGAGTGTAATTCAGCACCTCTGAGGGCCCCAGTGCAAAGAAGGTGGAAAAGCGCAGGCCTGCATATACATTCAATCGCTCTGTAAGCGATATCTCATCGGCTACATAAACAGCCGCTTCAACTCCGTTTTCCAGTCCCAGATCCAGTGGTTCAGCCAGTGAAGCCGAACCATAGGGCTCAATGCCTCCCCGGTCGAGCCTGTAATAAATACCACTGGTCCCGAAAGTCACCTTATGCCGTCCCAGCGACAACCAGTTGAAATCAGATTTCAGCTCAAAATGATTGATCCTGTATTCATGTTCATATCCGGCTGAAAGCACCTGGGTATCCCTGTTCTTAAACTGATACTGGCTGTATATCAAAGCCAGGTTCCCGACAAAGCGCGGGTTGAATCGATGATGCAGATCCAGGGCAGCACCTGAGTTGCCATAGTCGTATTCGTTCAGGGTACCCATTTTGAAATGATCCCTGCTCATATAACCGAAGGCTTTTATTCGGGTAAGATCGCTGACATTCAGGGTGTAAACCCCGCTCAAATCGTAGAAACCGGCCTCGCTGTTTCGAAGCTGGGGGTCTTCCATCAAACCGAGCATCCAGTCAGAATAGGTGGTTCTCATACTCAATGCAAGGGAACTCTTATCCTTTTTCAGGGGGCCTTCAGCAGCCGCATAGGCCGAGACTGTACTGATACCCGCCCGGGCGGTAAAGCGCTTCATATTTCCCTGTTTGGTATTGATATCAAAAAAGGAAGCAAGCCTTCCCCCAAAAGAAGCCGGCAGATTGCTTTTGTACAGGGTGAAATCTTTTACAAGCTCAGGACTGAAGGCAGTAAAGAAACCGAATAGATGAGAGCTGTTGTAAACCGGCACCTTGTTAATGTAGATCATATTCTGATCGGCACCGCTACCCCTTACATTAAACCCTGCCGAGCCCTCTCCCACACTTTGCACTCCAGGAAGCAACTTAACCACGTTCAGAATATCCCGTTCTCCCATTACCAGGGGAACCTGCTTTAATATGCTGTAATTAAGCCGCTCATACCCCATCTGACTGCCGCTCACATTGTCGTGGCGGCCTGCCGTGACCACCACCTCATCAATGGGGATCAAGGTTCTTTTCATACTTAGATCCAGATCTCCCCTCGAGTGTACCACCAGTGTGAAATGCAGAGACTCCATGCCCATGCTCTGACATTCTACTCCATAGGTACCCGGAGCCAGAAGCAAGTCAAAGCGTCCCTCACTGGAAGTGGAAGCACCTAAATTAAGAGACTTCACATACACGGTAGTTCCAATCAGGGGCTCTCCACTTTCCACATCAAGAATCCGTCCGTTGATCAATGCCTTCTTCCCGGGAATTGCCCTGTCATCCGATCCCACATGAATCACTTCAGGCATCCGGGTCTTCCTTCCATCGATATACTTCTGCTCCGCAGATGTGAGTTCGCTCTGATCTCCCTGAAGGGCTTCACTTTCCTCACCATCCTGTACTCCTTCCCCTGATGCATATCCTGGAAGGTGGTCAATAAATGCAGCACTATCGGACAGAAACAGATGCATCCATGGATCCAGGTAATACTTCAATCCACGGGATCCAAGAATAGAATCCAATACCGGAAGCAGGGGTATTTCAGAACCTGAAATATTCACCCGAAGGTCCCTGACCCAGTTTTCGAGATAGAAAAAGCGAACACCTGTCTGAGCTTCAAGCACTTCAGCAAACTCCGTAAAAGGGGTATCAATAAAGTCACCACTGAAGCTTGGTCCGGGTTCCTGAGCAGTCAAATTCTGCACGAGTGCCAGCATACAAAGAAACTGTATCGGGCTACTCCTTGTCATTGCTCATCCTCCCCTTCATAAAGATGGATGGTGGATTCGAGCATCTCTTCCATTTGTGGAATGGTGGCATGCTTAAAAGAAAACTTCTTTTGTTTCAGCAGCTTCTTAAAGTCCTTTTGCCTGTCGGGTGGGAAGGCATCCAGATAGCTCTTCCGGTCGTGGAAAGTAATCCATGACACACTCCCGGATCCACTTTCCCCGGGACTTAACCAGTACGTTCTGCGTGGAGGAGTAAAGCTTTGTTCGGAAGAACCACCTCCCCTCTTTTCAATGCTCCATTGCACATAACAGCTCCATGAGCCCACAGACAGCACCTGGTAGTATGCCGGCTCCTCCTCCCCCATCCGCATCCGCCTGAATTCATTGCCATCTATGATGAAAGCTGACATCTGTTCGGGCACGGTGATCACCTGGTTCCGGTCGCCTTCCGGACTAATATATTCTATCTCGACCCTGGAGGAGTATAAATTGTAACGTATCCAGATTTGCCGGGAAAACCACTGATCATTGATACACACGGCCCCTTCCCGGTGCTGATAATCCCTCCAGTAAGGATCGCCTTCCATCCGGATATACTGGTTGCTGAACTGTATCCCGTTTACCAGAACCTGGTCACTGCCAAAGGCCCTGTCCACAAGCAGGGGAAATGTTTGCTGGCCTGCCAGGGCGACAGGCCACAAAAACAAAAGGTAAAACAAATGGGAAAATCTTCGTTCAACACGCATTTCAACGACAGAATTCTTTCTGAGGTGAAACTACGAAAAACAAAGGAATAATTGGAAAGTTAAAAGACCCGGATTTACTATTTGCCTTTATCAGACTCTGAAACCAGCTCGCCTTTTTCATTATACATCTTCCATACCCCGGTTTTCTTACCATCGGTATAGTGCATCTCAAAACGAAGGTTTCCTTCATCATCCCAGATGAACCAGTCTCCGTGTTTTACATTATCCTTGTAGTTGGCCAGACCAATTTTTACTCCGGCCTCATTCCAGGTGGTCCAGGTCCCATCCATAAGCCCTTTCCTGTAGGAACGGACCTCATTTTTCTCACCGGATTCAAAGTACAGGGTAACAAGTCCATTGACCACACCCTTCTCCAGGTTCAGCTCAATTTTCTTATTCCCGTTGGTGTGAAATTCAATATACGTTCCCGTATACAGTTCGTTATCTTCATTGTGGTACAGGCCATTCTCATCAATAATCACCTGTGCCGAAGATGCGGCAGCGGCAATTACAAGCAAGAAGGCCAGGCACAGGGTCCTAGCATTCATCATGTGTTCCGATTGAATTATTGAGGCTTAAGGAGTTTGAGTTGCAGGTTCCAGCTGTACCTTGATCTTTACATCAGAACTAGCAGTGGAAACACTCTTAAGCGTCACATCATTATAAGAAACGTAATCGATCTCAATATCGTATATCCCGGTAGAAATCTCATCAAATTTGAAGTTTCCATCCAGATCGGAATATGTTTTCTTCTCACTTCCACTGAGCTTCAGGGTAACCCCCACAAGCGCTTCACCGGTCATGTGATCGATCACTTTGCCTTCAATCTGAGTTGTTGCTTTAGCAAGCGGCATGTCCTTTTCAGGCTCATCTGCGCGAACCTGCGAAATACTCATTACCAGTGCCAATACAATTAATACCTTTTTCATTTTGTTTGATTTATTTATTGATACATTCATTTGTTACTGTATAAATTTGTAGCCAACACCTTTGACTGTCTTTATGTAGTCTTCACCGATCTTACTCCGGATCTTCCGGATATAAACATCCATGGTACGTTGACTCACACCTGTATCTGCACCCCAGATGTGGTTAAATATCTCGTCCCTGCCAAAGAGTCTGTGTGGTCTTGAGGCCAACAGAGACAACAATTCGAATTCTTTGTGAGGCAGGTAAATCTCCTCTTTGTTTTTTATAACTGAATAGCTGTTCCGGTCTATGATAAGTTCATCTTCAGAGGCATCTTTCTCCACTGTTCCGTTCACAGTCCCGTTCTTTCTTTTCAGCTGGGCCTTTGTTCTTGCAACCAGTACTTTCGGACTCACCGGCTTCACCAGGTAGTCATCGGCTCCGGCTTCAAACCCGGCCAGTTGAGAGTAGTCTTCTCCACGTGCCGAGAGCAAACATATCAGCGGATCATAGGTCCCGGCATGCTGTCTGATCTCACTACAGGCTTCTATACCATCCATCACTGGCATCATAATATCCATGATAATGACATCCGGTTTATATTCCATGGCCTCTTCAACAGCTGCTTTGCCATTGCAGGCTGTCCTGACATCGAACTGCTCGGCCTGGAAATTGAACAGCAGGAATTCAGTGATATCCGGCTCGTCATCCACGAGTAATATTTTACTCTTATTGATCATGGTTCAAAAGTATAATCCAATTGTTAGGATACGGTTAAGTTTGAATTAGCTTACGATTAAAAAAACAGTCTGCAATTCCAATATGAAAATTGCATCTGTCTTATTATCTGAATTTTATATGCAAATACCTCCGGAGGGAAATGCGAGTTTCAAGGGCTTAAATAATCGCTTAAGAAAGGCTTAACATTCTCTTAAGATTTGCCTTCTACTTTTGCTGCAGTTACTTGAAAAATCAAAATTGAAAAAACTTAAAAAATGAAAAGTTCACTGAATGTATTTCTGATTCTGGCACTGATGGCCACGATTACCATCTCCTGTGATGAAGGTACCACAGATCCCCCCCCCGAGGAAGAGGAGGATCTCACCATTGTTGAGAACATCAGCGAAAATACAACCTGGGAAACCGGCAAGGTATATCAGCTGGGAGGACGTATTGCTGTTCTTGATGGTGTCACACTGACCATTGAGCCTGGTGTTATTGTAAAAGGAGAAGCCGGCACAGGATCCAACGCCACGGCCCTTGTGGTTGCAAGAGGAGCCACACTTATTGCCGAAGGAACTGCTGATTCACCTATTATATTTACTTCTGTAGCCGACGAAATCGTTCCCGGTGAAGTTGCAAGCCCGAACCTGGATCCCACATTGAACGGACTCTGGGGTGGTGTGATTGTACTGGGGAATGCCACCATTTCTGCGGATGCTGCATCCGTTCAGATCGAAGGTATTCCTGCTTCCGACCAGAACGGACTTTACGGCGGAGATGATGATGCAGATAATTCAGGTTCCATTAAATACATATCCATCCGTCACGGCGGAGCCAACATAGGCGAAGGAAATGAAATCAACGGTCTCACCCTGGGTGGTGTCGGATCTGGTACTACCATTGAAAATGTGGAGATCGTGTCCAACCAGGATGATGGAATTGAATGGTTCGGCGGAGCAGTCAGCGTAAGCAATGTTGTTGTCTGGAATACCGGTGACGATGCCATCGATACCGACCAGGCCTGGTCAGGAACCCTGAACAACTTTGTGATTGTCAATCCCGGTGACGAGTGTTTTGAGCTTGACGGCGGAGAAGGCAATTTCAACAACATGCATACAATCACCAATGGAAGTGTTTCTGCTCAAGGTGCTGAAGGACTTGCTGACCTGGATGACAAAGGTCCGGCCGGTACGGTTGGGAACTCTTACGTGGACATGAGTAACATCTATTTTTTCGATGTAGCCTATGGTCAGGACTTTGATGACAATCCTGCTGATCTGACTGCTGCAAGTTTTGAACTGACTGTGCCTTCGGATACACTGGAAGTCGCCGACTTCTTTGTGGACGGTGTTGCTGATGCAGTAACTATTGTTGCTGATGGTGCCAGCACAGTGGGTGCCGACATGACAAAATTCACAGGCTGGTCCTGGGCGGCTGTTTCAGGTGCTTTAGATGGATTCTAGGAAGCGACCGGTTTTATATTTCACAAAGCACGTGGCCCCAAAGGTCACGTGCTAATGTTTTTTTATAACAGACTATTTTATTAGAAAATGCGACTCAAATTTATTCACCTTATTCTCCTTGTATTTATTTCATTTTATGGCTACTCCCAGTCGGGATATATACGCGGAATCGTTTTTGATGGCAGTACAGGAGAATATCTCCCGGGGGTAACTGTTTTTGCGGAAGGAACAAGTTCCGGAACCATCTCCGACCTGGATGGCAAATTCAATCTGAGCATTGCTCCTGGGACATACAATTTAAGAATTTCTTTCATCTCCTACGAAACCATGGTGGTCACCGGTGTGGAGGTTAAAGCAGATGATGCGACAAGCCTGGGAGAAATCAAGCTGGAAGAGGCCACCATAGCACTTAATGAAGTAACCATTACCGCTAAAGCCATCCGGAATACGGAAGCTGCCCTGATCTCCATGAAACACAAGTCGCCTAATCTGATTGATGGAATTTCCGAAAGAAGCATTAAACGAATCGGGGACAGCGATGCTGCCGGCGTTATGAAACGTGTTCCAGGAGTGTCCGTATCCCAGGGTAAATATGTATATGTAAGGGGATTGGGCGACCGTTATACAAAATCCCTCCTGAATGGCGTGGATATTCCCGGACTGGACCCGGACAGGAATACCCTTCAGATGGATATTTTTCCCACCAGCGTCATCAACAACATCATTGTACATAAAACCTTCAGTCCGGAGCTTCCGGCCGACTTTACCGGAGGTGCCATTGACATCGAGATCAAGGATCTCCCTGACAAAAAACAGGGAAGTGTATCCATAGGTGTGGGATACAACCCGAACGCTCATTTTAATCAGGATTACCTGACATACGAAGGAGGAGGTACAGACTTCCTGGGCTTCGATGACGGAACACGGGCCATCCCCGTCACCGAAGACATCCCGCAATTTGCCGAAGCGGTTGGGGATCCCTATGGAGAGGCCGGTGAAAGGTACCGGGAGATCCTGGGCAGTTTTAATCCCACCATGGCCACCATGCAGCAAATGAGCCTGGCGGATTTCAGTTTTGGCATTTCCTACGGGAATCAGAAACCCAAAGAGAAAAGGACCATCGGATATAATTTCTCACTGGACTATAAGAACTCCACGGATTTTTACAGCGAAGCTGAATATGGAAGATACGGGCTCTCCGAACCTTCCATCTATGAGATGGAACGCCGCGAATATCAGCTTGGAAGTTTTGGGGTGAATACAGTATTGCTCAGCGGGCTGGCCGGTCTTGCCATTAAAACAAACAGCTCCAAAATAAGGATCAACCTGATGCATATTCAGAACGGGGAATCCAAAGCGGGGGTATTTGATTTCGAGGGCTCCGACCAGGGATCGGATTTCACGGCCATCCAGCACGGACTGGATTACAGTCAGCGTTCTCTCAGTCACCTCTTCATCGATGGGAATCACAACAACACAGAAAAAAAGAGGAAAATAAACTGGAAAGTGGCAGGAACCTACTCAAAACTCTACGATCCCGATATTCGTTTTACCCGCTACGAGGTCAACGACGACGGTTCCCTGAGAATTGGCACAGAAGTTGGCTTCCCCGAACGAATCTGGAGAGAACTGGATGAGATCAATACCTCGGGGCTCTTCAACTACACCAAAGGATTCTCTTTCTTAGAAAATGAAGCAAAATTGCATGCCGGTGCACTTGGCACCTATAAATACAGGGACTATATTATCCGGAACTTCATGATCAATCCGCGGGGAGACTATCCCCTGACCGGGGATCCCAATGAGTTATTTGCCGAGGAGAATCTCTGGATAAAAGATGGCGATGTGGGTACGGGAACCACCTATGAAACTCCCTTTATTCCCAATAATCCCAATGAGTATAATGCAAGCTCCATCAATGCAGCCGGATATATTTCAGCCGAACTGCCCCTGACCGACAAACTGAAAACCATAGTGGGAGTAAGAGTTGAAAAATTCATGCAGTATTACACCGGTTCGGATCAAACAAACACCAATGTACTTAATAATGAAAAAGTTCTGGACGACCTGGGTTTCTTCCCTTCGCTGAACTTTGTATACCAGCTCACGGAGCAACAGAACCTGCGTCTCTCCTATTCACAGACCATTGCCCGGCCCTCTTTCAAGGAACTATCCTATGCCGAGATCTACGATCCCATTACCGGAATCACGTTTATCGGATCCTTCCATAAGGACGGAGATGATATTGAGGGGATTGAGTACTGGGATGGAAACCTGGTCAGCACAGATATCCGGAACTTTGATATTCGCTGGGAACTATTCGGAAAGAACGCCCAGTTGTTCTCCATCAGTGGATTTTATAAAACTTTCAAGAATCCCATTGAAATTGTACAGTATACCAAGCAGGTGGGTGCCTTTCAACCCCGGAACGTTGGAGATGGCCAGTCCTATGGAGTCGAGCTGGAATTAAGGCAGAGCCTTGGTTTCATCTCTGAATCGGTCTCCCCGGTTCGAATCAACCTGAATGTCACGCTGAACAAGAGCAGCATTGAAATGAGTGAAACCGAGTACGAGAGCCGGGTGGACAATGCAAGGGAAGGTGAGACCATTGATGAGTACCGGGCCATGGCCGGACAGTCTCCCTATCTGATCAACGGAGGCTTGGCCTATGGCGGCGGGAAAGAGGGATTCTGGCAGCGTTTTGAAGCCGGGCTCTACTATAATGTCCAGGGTTCGGCTCTTGAATTTGTGGGTGTGGCTGACAGGCCGGATATCTTTACAGAGCCTTTCCACAGCCTGAACTTTAACTCATCCGTCCGCTTTGGCAAAACTGAGCAAATGACACTCGGCCTGAAGATTGAGAATCTGCTGAACGAGGATATCGAGCTGGTTTACAAGTCCTACAATGCTGCGAACCAATATTTCGAACGAAGGTCACCCGGAGTAAGCAGCACATTGAAATTTACCTACAGATTCGGTTCCTGATATGCCTGTTCATAAAGCTCCCGGGAAGTAAGCATAAAAAAAACCGGGTATGGCTGTAAACAAAATTGGCCCTCACTTTTCTAATAAGTAGAGGGCCTTTTTTATTAAAACACACTGCCATGCCACTTGTAACGCTTGCCACCTATGATCAGTCAAAGACGGCCTGCTTTCTCAAGGAGAAATTCGAGGCCGAGAACATTGACTGTTATTTTGCCATTTTAAGTACGCTTGAAGACGTTTGGGATGAGGTCCGTGTTCAGGTGAAGACAGAAGATGTGGAACGTGCCGTCCAGATCATGTTGCGCATTAAGGATGAATATGGCATGGCCATTGAAGAAATCGAACCTGCCAATCTACATCGTCGGATTATCGTGCCCACCGACTTTTCAAAGGGTTCGGAATACGCCTGCCACTATGCCATTCACCTGGCTCAAAAAATTCATGCCGAGATCAAATTGCTGCATGTTTATCCGGATCCGATCAGTGAACTCAGAATAAAGGAGTCTGCCACCTACCTGGACTATATAAACAGTGCCATGAAGGATCAGGAGAAGCGGGCCAGGGAAGGAATCGTTGAATTCACTCACAAAATGAAAGTCTACATGACTTCTCATGGAATAAACGATGTCAACATACACTCCTCCTTAGGCATGGGGAATATCATCGGGAAAATTAAGGCTGCCAGCATGAAATACAAACCCGATGTCATCGTGCTGGGAACCGAAGGACGCAGAGAAGACTCAAAAAGTGTTCTTGGCGGACTGGCAAATTCGATTATCAGTGGTCTGGACGTTCCCGTGTATGCCATTCCGGGACCCTGTTCTCCGGAAGATTTTAAGCGTGTGAAAATTCTCTACGCCACCGATTTTAACGAGAAGGACCATAAGTCCCTGGAGCGATTGCTAAAGATTGTGGAACCATTCGACAAACAGCTTACCTGCATTCACATCGATACCGCTCATAATCCCGCCAAAGCCGAGCGAATAGTCGAATTAAACAATCAGGTAAAAAAAGAATACCCCAGTCACGACATTCATTGTCGCCTGATTGAGGACGAGGATGTCTTTCATGGAATCAAGGATTTTGCTTCCCAGACCCAGATAAACCTGCTCTCATTTACGGTCCATAAGCGGGGAATATTTGAGAAACTCTTCAAACCCAATCTATTTAAGCGAATATTACAGGAATCTAATCTGCCCATATTACTTTTCCCATCCTAAAACCAATAGTCATGAAACAATACATTTATCTCTCCCTCACCCCGGAGGCCCTGGTGGCTTCACATCTCCCCCCGGCAGAATTCGGAAACTATCTTGCCGTCGGTACCAGAAAAAGATTGCGCGGACAGGCCATCTTCGTGGAACTGGATCCCGCCGTACTGGAGAACCTGCCGGTGGATTACCTGAATGAAAGACTTGTGCCCTATGACAATGGCGAGCCCAAACGTTCTCTTTATTTATCCATTTACAGAGTGCTTGAAAACACCCCCCTCGAAGCAATGAAAAAGCTCTACCTGGTCACCGACGACGGAAAGGTGCTGGAGCTGGAATCAGGCCCGTATGAGGAAGACAAGCTGGATGTGATACACCTCTATCAACAATTCAATCCCATCCAGACCAGAGTGGCCAGCAAACTCTCTCCTCCCAGGTTCATCGGTATGCTGACAGATCCTAAGAAGCCGGTTTTTGCTCCGATCCTGGTCATGGTTGAACTAAAACTGAACAAGCTGGCAAGGCATCCGGAGGCACCCATTCATGACCTTCCCTATCCGAACCCGGATCACCTGAGGGATTGTCTGTCGACCCTGATGTTGTCTGAAAAGCGCCTGACCAAAACAGTGATCCGTCAGTTCAAGGGAGAACTTTCCTACCGGACCATCAAGACTGGTTTTTTCGTGGGAAACCAGGAAAGCTACCTCTACTATGCTTTCCCAGGCGTAGAAGAGCTGGAAAGCACCCATTATTCCTGGTGGCGGTCGGCCCTGACCCAGTGCTTCTAGGCTTATTCGCCCTTATACAATAAGGTAATGTCCCCGGCAATATCGTACCTGTTGCCATTTCCATAGGTAACAGTGGCCTTATAAATGTACACAGCCTGCGGGCAGAGTTCGCCATTATAATAGCCATCCCATCCCTGATTGATGTCGTCGGTATGGAACAAACGCTCCCCCCAGCGGCTATAGATTGTAAGTTCGTATTCCACCACCCCTTCCTGTACCGGATAGAAAATTTCATTCAGATTCTCCTTGGGATTGTACCATCCCCCGGTCGGGCCCGAAGGATTTGGTTTGAAGGCATTGGGAAAGTCAATGGAACCTTCTGCGATCACAGTTACTGCTTCCGGAATCACCATGGTAGCTGTACAACCATGTTCGGTCCATGCATTGAGCCTTACATCATAAACCCCTGGCAGCGTGTAGAGATGAGAGGTGTCTTTGGCATAGTAGGTGCTACCATCTCCAAAATCCCACTGATAAAGGGTCCCATATTGGGAGAGGTTAAAGGATTTAACTATTTCATCGGGCAGCATAACCAGGTCCGGTTCCACGAAGAAATCCAGGTAGGGGAGGACAAATACTTCCATGGTATGGAAGGCATAGGCTTCTCCTCCTTCTCCGGTGACAGTTAATTTGATCTGGTACAATCCAGCTTCATTATAGGTATGACTCGGTTCGAAGTCCGTTGAAGTTGTTCCATCGTCAAACTCCCAGAAATAGCTATCACCATATACCGAATTGTTGGTCAGAGAAACCACCAGCGGGGCACAAGCCGTATCGATATCCGGAACAAAAGCAGCAATGGGCTGCGGCGGGAAAATGTTAATCCAGTGCACAATGGAGTCGGAGCACTGACTATTAGAAGCCCTCATCTGGATGTTGTATTCACCCCATGTATCATAGGTATGTGATCCGGGATCCCTTAAAGTGGATGTCTGGCCGTCGTCGAAATCCCATTCATACAGATAATCACCTGTATTGGTTTCATTCACCAGTGTTACCGTGGCACTGGGAAAGTATTGATATATGGGGTTGTAACTGAACCGGGCCTGTGGTGAAGGATAAACGGTAACGGTCCGGATCATGGAATCGGTACATCCGTAGTCTGAATACCCTGTCAGCTCAACATCGAATACCGCGTTGGCCACTCCCGTATTCACAAAAGTATGATCGGGATCATTCACATAGGAATATCCCCCATCTCCAAAATCCCAGATAAATGTGGATGCTCTCTGGGAAGTATTCGTAAACTGCGAAGTATAGGCTGAACAACCTGCAGAGTCGCGCTCAAAATCAACCTCAACACTTGGGTAAACAACGATATTCTGGGTGGTATAATCAGTGCATCCCCGGTTGCTTGTCACATCCAGCCTCAGCTCGTGGTACTGGACCGCAGGCTGATCGTTGGTATAGGTATGGTTCACAAAGGACAGATCCGTGAGTGTAAGCGGAGTCGAGCCATCGCCGAAGGTCCAGGTATAAGTATCTCCCGATTCGGAGCTGTTCACCATTCTCACACCCAGGGGAGAACACCCCCCGGTACGGTTCACTTCGAATCTCGCCTTGGGTCCCGGGTACACGGTAATCTGAGTGAAAGCGGAATCCTCACAGAAATCCTCTGAGATTGCAAGAAGCTTCACATTGTAGATGGTATCCGCAAGGCCACTGTTGGTAAAGGTATGATCCGGATGCTCCAGGATGGAAGAAGTGTTATCCCCAAAATCCCATTTATAATCCGATGCTCCCTGTGAGCTGCCTGTAAATTCAACCTCCAGGGGATGACAGCCCTCGGTGAGATTGGAAAATGCAGCTACGACCCGGTGGAACACGGTAACCTCTTTGGAGATGGCGGATGTACATCCCTGTGGACTGGTCACCGTCAGATCAACTGGATAAGTAGCCGAATTTACCGTACTGTTATTTGTAAACTGTCTGCTTATGGGAGCCATGTCGTTTGTCACCAAGGGGTCTCCGTTAAAGGACCAGGAATAGTCCTGTCCGTTCACCGAAGAGTTATGAAAAGTCACCTCGGCTACGGAACATTGTCTCTGGTATTCGATGGCAAAATCTGCATCCACGTGGGGGTGCACCAGGATGGGCACAAAGAAAGAATCCTGACAGGTGTAAATATTCGAGGCCATCAGGCGCACATTGAACACCGTATCGTTAAGTCCATAGTTTTCGAAGGTCATCACGGGATTGCTCAGATCCGAGGATTGACCGTTGCCAAAGTCCCAGTTATAACTTATGGAACCGGTGCTTGAATTGCTGAAGTTTACCGTAAGTGGATTACAACCTTCACTGATATCCACAGTAAAACCGGCATGGATGGCAGGCATCACGTCGATCTCATCGCTATGAACAGAGATGCAACCCCTGGTATTGGTCACCGTCAGTACAATCTGGTAGCTAATGGGATCTGTCAGAGAAGGATTGGAGTAGTTGTGTATCACGGGATCAGTGTTGTACACTGTGGTATCCTTACCATCACCAAAATCCCAGTGGTAACTCGCACCACCTATGGAGGAATTATTCAGGGTAAGATCAAAGGGGCTGCAAACCGTCCCCTGATCAAAGGTGAAATTTGCCTCCACATAGGAATATACCGTGATATCCTGCTCAGCGGTATCGGAGCAATTCTCATCTGTAAATGCAATCAGCCTGGTGGTATAGACGGAGTCTGCCAGTCCGGGATTCTGGAATACATGAACCGGATCCTGCAGGTCCGTTGAGCCACCGTCCCCAAATTCCCAGAGAAAAGAGGTGGCCGATGCAGTGGATTGATTACTGAAACTGACCTCAAGCTCATTACAGCCCTCTGTGAAATCCTGGGTAAACTGGGAGATTACTCCAGGAAAAACGGTGATCTCCCTGGTCAATGTGTCTGTACAAAACTCAGCATTCCGAACCACCAGTTGAAGATTGTGGGTCAGGGCACCCGGACCATTGTTCTGATACAGGTGGGTTTGAATGGCATCTCCAGTGGTACCATCGGGACTTGTATCTCCCCAATCCCAGTTATAGGCAGCGATGGCCCCTTCCGAGTTATTCTGAAGAACAAGATTGAAAGGGGAACAGCCCTGGAATTCATCCATGGAGTATTCGGCATTTATATAGGGATGGGTCCGGACAGTCCGGTAGGAGGTGTCACGGCAGAAATTGGGCGTGGTGCTCACCAGCCTGACGACATAATCAACACTTGCTCCCGTCATGTTCTCAAAGGCATGGGATGGATCCATGGCCGAAGAGGATCCCCCATCGCCAAAATCCCATTCAAAAATACTTGCAGCTGCACTGGAATTGTCGCTAAAGTTTACTTCCGTGCCATGACAGACACTGGATGCATCCTGCAGGAAATCGGAGCTGATCCCGGGATAGACAGTTATCACCCTGATCAGGGTATCGGTGCACCCGTGAGCGTCGTTTCGAACCACCAGCCGGAGATTGTGCTGAATGGGCGCAGTGGTATTATTGACATAGGTATGGCTTAAGAAAGCTCCCGAAGAAGTGGAGCTGCCGCCATCACCAAAGGTCCATTCATAGGCTTCAATGTAACCTGCCGAATTATTATCAATGCTGATCAGCAGTGGAGAGCAGCCCTGGAAGGTGTCGATGGCAAAATCTGCTTCCAGGTAGGGATAGACCGAGATATCTGTTTCAGCCGTATCGGAACAGAAAAAAGGCGAGATGGCGACCATTTCCACATGGTAGATGCTGTCTGCCATTCCGTAATTCAGGTAGGTATGAGATACATCAGCCGTATTGGAGGAGGCCCCGTCCCCGAGGTTCCATTTATAGCGGTCCGTATTGCCGGTGGAGGTGTTGGTAAAGTTAACTTCCACCGGTTGACAGCCATCGGAAACATCGTTGCTAAATGAAGCGTTTATCTCGGGTCTGATCAGGATATCCCTTCGAAACTCACTCACACAACTCTGGGCATTCCAAACCAGCAGCTGAATGGTCTTTTTCAAAATGGTATCGGTGGTATTATCAAACCTCCGTTGCATCACCGAAGCAGTATCATATACATAGGGACTGCCCGGATCATCCAGGTCAAAATCCCATTGTACATTGGCCATACTGGAAAGATCAACTCCTGTTGATAGGTTGTCAAACGTAACCGTGTCGGGTGCACAGATGTACCATTCATCCATTTCAAAGAATGATTCCACCTGTGGTGCCAGGCCTACAATCACCGTAATGGTCGTATCGGGGAAGCAACCCCTTGACATGGTAACATCGTAGTTGTGCACTCCCGGAGGAGGCGTGGCAATGGGGGTTGCAATATAGGGATCATCCAGGAAATCTGTGGGTGCCCAGGAGTAGGAGATTCCCCCGTTTGCTCTCAACTGAATGGTATCTCCAAAACAACGTGCAATGGCTTTCGAGCCCGATTCAACAATCAGCACATCACCCCTGGCAACACTGTAATCGGAAAAATATCCGTATTTACATCCCGTGGTGGTCCCTCCCTCGATCAGTCCAAGGTGAAATACCGTTATAGAATTGGTGATCTTAACAACTTCCCCCTGGGGAACTCCACCTCCGGCGTTATTTGCAAAATACTTATTGGCTTTCCGAAGGCAGACATATCCCGTGCTTCCCACGGGCTCAAACCAGGTCCCCGGAATATCGAAGGTGCTGCCATCCTCATAGTGCATTGTAAAATCATCCTTGGCTGCATCGAAGGTCATGATATTCAGGTAAAAATCCCTGTCCGTGGACCTGGTGAAACTTACTTCCACCGATCCGGTACAACCATCGATTGTGGGCAAAACAGCTCCCCCCAGCTCGCAGCCAAACCCGGAGGTATGCAGGATCATAATGGGCTTGTCGCCCCTCACATGGGTGGAATTGTTCCGGATCTCATAAACAGCCTGTTCGCCCGGATTATTAATGGTCGTGAACAGCACCCCATCTATGTATACCTCCGTATTGGCCTCGGTGGCCATTATAAAGATCCTTTCTCCTGTGGGGCTACCATCCGGATCCACCGGGACTGCATTGGGGTTGATCAGGTTTATTTTTCCCCGCATTACAATATATTCAAGGCCAACAATCTTGCTGCCCTCCGAATTAACAATGGGAACAGTCTGGTCCCCGATCAGGTCGCGGCACACATTTCCTGCCACCGAGTCATCCTTAAGGGTTACCGCAATGGGTTTGTCTGCCACAATGTGGGTCCCGCCCAGGTGATCGGCTGCTAACTGAGTGGTTGCCAGTAATGAGAAAGTCTCCCCCTTATCCAGGGTCTCTGAATAAGTTGTCCCGGCCGAATACCCTCCTACCAGGTCCGCTGTGGGAGTAAAGGATATAACGGTGTTATCCTCGGTGGCCACAATATCAATCGAACTGTAGGGCAATGGATTGTAATTCCCGTTGTTCCAGACATTATTAAAGGGAGTATAAAATTCATATCCCAGTGCGTTCTTGCCCTTCAGAGCAAAAATATCCTGGTTCCAGTACTCATCCTCGTCATAGTAGACGGTGATCAGGTTGGTGGAGGTAATATGGACCCCCTTATTCAGCACAATACCTCCCGGTCTGTTCTCCAGATCGTTGATCCAGGGCGATGCATCGATGGATACAGTACTCGAAGCAGGCACAACAAAAGTAGTATCCAGACCAGCCGGATTGGCCGGCTGGTAGATTCTTACTGTGGCATCAAGCTGCAGGGCAGATACCCTGAAATAAACGGGTTCACCTCCGGGAAAATTTCCATGACCAATGGTTATCTCAGGAGCCACAAACCAGAATTCAATATCTGTCTGAGAAAAACTATTAAGTGCATGTCCCAGCAGCAGCAGGATCAGCAAAATACCTTTGGTGTAAATCTTTCTCAGGGACATGTATATTTATTATTTTCTTTCTTCTGGACCGGACTTAGAGGTGAATAGTTGTTTGACCCTTGAAAAAAAGCCTGGATTTAATATTGCAACCATTTTATTGCGAAACCGTACATAGTCTTAGATACGATATCGAGATCCAGTCAACTATGAGAAAAAACAATTCAAACAAAAAGCACCAGTCGTCCTTAAGACTTCTATATACGGTCTTGTTTGTATTTGGTTTCACTCAATTCCTTACTGCCCAGGATACACTTTTCTATGAAAATTTTGATAGCTCACCCGGATCAAAACCCTCCGAATGGACCACTGAACTGGAATCGGGCGACAGCAAATGGCAGTTTGTAAATGGCGGGGGCACAAAGAATCCTGAAATACAGGGAAGCCGCAGGCCCCCTTCTGCATACAGCGACACGGTAAATGCCCTCTATTTTTTTGAAAGTCTTGGAGGCGAGTCAGTGATCCTGGTCACACCGCCTGTGGACCTGGAGTTCGCCCTTCAGCCTGAGCTCAGGTTTATGCATGTGCAAAGAGAAGGGGACCTTGGTTTTGGAGCAGCCCATGATGAGCTCAGGGTATACTACAAAACACACTTTGACAGTGCATGGACCGAGGTCCGGAAAATTGCCGAATACACCGATGAGGTCTATGACTGGACCGAACAGACGGTACTTCTACCGGAAGATGCGAGGGTTCCAGAGTGTTATATTGCCTTTAAAGCAACCACCAGGTATGGCTGGGGAGTAGGCATTGATGATGTGCGGGTGATCGAAACCGACGTCCAAAGCAGGTGGGTCGACGAAGTAAGCATCTACCAGGATGAAACAGCCATCCTTCCAGCAGGTTCCGGGAACAATCCGATTCTCAGAGTAAATGTTTCTGTGAAGGGAAATTCGGGCACAGTGGCCCTGAATTCCCTGGATGTAAGCTCACTGAATACCTCAGATGCTGACATAGAGACCGATGGAGTAAAACTATACTACAATTACAGCAACCAGGATTTCTTTGCAGCCACCGTACTTGATACGGCGACCTTTGTATCCGGAGAAGCCTCATTCAGCTCCCTGAATCTCAACCTGCCCAGCGGGCATACCTCTATCTGGATCTCTTACGATATCAAGACGGATGCAACTCATGGCAACCTGGCAGATGCCATGCTGCAGGCCGGCAGCATCAACTTTGATGTGGGTTCCTTCCCTGCAAGCGCTGCTTCCCCTGCGGGAAACCGATTGATCCGGGAAACTGTATTTCTGGATGACTTTGCAGCCGACAGGAGCTGGACACTGTCTGGTGATTTCCAAAGGGATCGTCCACGTGGACTGGGAGGACAGCTCCTGGGCAATCCGGATCCCCTGCATGCCTCGGGAGATACCATGGTGCTGGGGAATGATCTAAGCGGACTGGGTTCCAATCCGGGCGACTATGAAGCCAGCGTAAGTAAATACACGAACCTGGCTACTTCCCCGGCTTTCGATCTCTTTTATTACAACGATGTCAAGCTGAATTTCCTGAGGTGGCTGAATGTGGCCAACAATGATACGGCTTCCATTGAAATGAGCCTGGACGGAGGGAGCTCCTGGGATGAAATATGGGCCAATGAAAACAATGTATTCACCGATGGAGAATGGAAGTACATTTCCCTGGATTTACCTGAGGCACACAGGCAGTCCCAGGTGCAGATTCGTTACAATCTCGGACCCACAACACCGACGGATCATCTTTCTGGCTGGAACATCGAAAACTTTGCGATTACCGGAAACTATGTGGATTATGATGTAGGTCCCATAGCCCTGCTCGCACCATATACAGGATGTGGATTATCATCCGCGGAAACAGTCAGCATCCGGGTCGAAAATTTTGGTCCGCTTGCCACCCCGGCAAACATCCCGGTCAGGTATTCCTTCGACGGGGGACTATCATTTGCCGAGGACATCATACCCGGGAGCATCATCCGTGAAGGTCAGGTGGATTTTGATTTCGCCCAGCTTGTAGACCTCAGCACACCAGGCATCTACCATGTAATCATAGAAACCGCACTGGGCGTGGACGAAGAATCCACAAATAACCAGCTGGATACCATATTATATGTAGACCCGGCCTATTCCCTGCCCTATGCACAGGACTTCGAAAGTGGTAATGATTACTGGAGGGTTGAAGGCACCAATGCCACCTTTCAGTATGGCATGCCGGTTGGGTCGATTATACATACTGCAGCCTCAGGGGTAAATGCATGGATCACCAATCTGGATGGAGACTACTCCGACAATGAAGACAGCTACCTGGTTGGGCCCTGCTTCGACTTCTCGGGCATAAACTACCCGGTCTTTGAATGTAGTCTGTACACCCACACCATATCTGATGAAGACGGAGCCAATCTGGAGTATTCCCTGGATAACGGACAAAGCTGGTCACGTGTGGGCAATATGGGTGATGGCACCGCCTATGACTGGAACTGGTATAATTCAGATGTCATTTCTGCCCTGGCAGGCGGACATGGCTGGACCGGCGGACCGGATGAATGGCATACCGCAAGGATATTACTTGACACTACTGTTTTCAGGAACATCCCCAATGTGAAATTCCGTTTCCACTTCTCCAGTGATGCATTCAACCGGGTTGAAGGCATCGGAATTGACGACATTCGCATCTATGATGCCCCAAGAGATGTGGGAGTTGTATCCATAGAATCTCCAGTAGACGGCTGTGCTCAGGAAATAGGTGCTCATGTGGGCGTTACCATTCAGAACTTCGGGCTGGATACACTCCTGGTAGGTGACACCCTTATTGTGGGCTATAATCTGGAGTCGGAAGCCACAGTTATTGACACCTTCATCCTTTCAAGCAATCTCCTGCGTGGTGCTTCAATGTCCTATTTCTTTAATGAACCCCTGGTGGTAACTACCTCGGGTACCAAGAACATTGAAGCCTTCACCCTGTTACCCGACGAAATTGACTTTTATAACACTTCGACTTACAACGATACAACGGCCAGGACCTTTGATGTGGCCCAGACTCCCTATGTGTTCCTGCCGGCTCATGTTTATACTGTAAGGCCGGATACCATAGTGCTGAACGCCTATACTGGAAATCCTGCCGACACCTATCTCTGGCAGGACGCCTCAACGGATCCTACCTTTAATGTTGCAGTGATGGCCGACGGGATGTACCATGTAACAGCTACCAATGCATTCTGTGACTACAGCGACACAACTTTTGTACATCTCCTGATAGCTGATGTGGGTGTGACAGATATCATGGAACCTGTTTCCAGTTGCGAGCTGGGAGCCTCTGTAAGGCCCCTGATCGAAGTACGCAATTTTGGAACAGACACGCTGCATTCAGGAGATGCTGTCCCGGTCCGCTACCAGCTGGATGCTGAATCAGTTATCGAAGAAACGGCAATCATGCCTGCAGAACTTTTGCCCGACAGTACCTTCCAGTACAGGTTTGCTGCTGCTTCCGATATGAGCCAGATTAAAAACTACACACTTACTGCATACACGGAACTGAACTATGATAATTCCATGTTAAACGATACGATGCAATCAAGCATTGATGTTTATGGTTTAACACCACTTGACCTGGGTCCGGATACCGTGATCAGGGCCTTTGATTATACCCTGGATGCAGGAGCCGGGAATGACACCTACCTGTGGCAGGACGGATCCACCATGCAGACGCTCCTGATCGATACGACCGGTCGGTACCGGGTCACCGTGCAGGAAGGAGCCATGTGTGCCAATACAGATTCGGTGTTTGTGAGTATGCTGATACCGGATATCGCAATCAACACTCTCAGCAACCCCGCCAATGCCTGCAATCTCTCTGATACAGAGCACATGGAATTCTACGTGGTGAATTTGGGAACCGACACCCTCCAGGTAAACGATTCCGTGTTTATCACTTACCAGCTGAATGGCGGCACCCTGGTCAATGACACCCTCTATGTGGACCGTCAGGTCATCCCTCAGGATTCGATCCTCTTCTCCTCCACCGGAACCCTGGACATGAGTGCCATTGGCACCTATCAATTTGCTGTGAGTGCTGCAATCCCCACCGACCTGATACCCGGGAATAACAACTTTAACCAGGATGTGGAGGTCTATGGGGAGCCAACTCTATCCCTGGGAGTGGACCAGGTGGTGCAAACCAGAACTCATACGCTGGATGCCGGAAGCGGTTATATCTCCTACCTGTGGCAGGATGGATCTTCCGGCCAGCAATATGTGGTCGATTTTTACAGCCAGACCACGGACTCCGTTTATACGCTTACAGTAACTGATAACAATGGTTGCCAGGCATCTGATGATATAAAGATCAGTTTTGATCTCATGGATATTGGCATTTCAAGTATCACAAGTCCCGTCTCCGCCTGCCTGCTGAGCAATGAGGAGGAACTCAGCGTCTATGTGACAAACCATGGAACCAATCCCATTGTTGATGAATTGATCCAGGTATATGCCAGAGTGGATTTCGGGCAACTAACATCTGTTCAACAGAATATAAGCCAGGTTCTGAATCCGGGAGATTCAATTGCGTTTCTGTTTGCAACTACCTTTGACCTTTCCGGGGAAGGAGACCATACCATACATTGCTATACGCAGTTTGATCTGGATGATGATCCCCTCAATGATACCATGGAAGTGATTGTGACCCATCTTGGTGTTCCGAAACCAGAACTCGGTGGCATAAACGACACCCTGGTAACTTCACTGCCGCATACCCTGGATGCGGGAGCAGATTATATGTCCTACCTGTGGAATAATATTGCCGGCAACCGGACCTATGAAGCCGATGATTATGGCTGGTATTACCTGGAAGTTACCGATTTCGGAGGCTGTATCGGCTCAGATTCCATCTTCCTGAGAACAGCCACAGGCATAGAAGATCCTGTCCTGCCGGGCAGTCTGAATGTCTATCCCGTCCCGGCATCCCAGTTCCTCCATATCGAATACAGCTATGAAGAGGCTGAGAGCCTTCATCTGGAGATTTACGATTCAAACGGCCGGAAAATCATTGCCAGACAATTCTCCAAGGCGATGGAAATAAGGGAAACCCTTGATGTATCAGCAATAAGCGATGGAGTATACTACCTCAGACTTCGTTCTGACGACCAGATGCTTACCCGGAAAATCATCATCTACTAGGAATTGATTCTCAGGTGCGCCGGGATTTTCGAGCCACATGAACCAGGTGATTGATGAGCGGGCGGAATAGTTCAGGTACGCTGGTCTCATTCAATTCCAGGGACCTCTTCTTTCCCATATGCTCAATGGTAATCTGGTAGCGGAACTGGTCAGGCATATGAACAAAGCTGTTATCAAAAGCAAAGGCTTCGAAGAATCCTGAGCCCTCGATCAGTAGATTTAATTCTTCAGCTTCAGGGGAGTCCAGGTCCCGGCTATCTATTTCAACACTGCTTACTGCACCGGTAAAGCCTCCTGATCGTCTGAAAGAAATATAAAATTGCTCCTTTTCCATAAGCTGAATAAGTGGTTCTATCCAAACAGTTTACGCCATATCCCCTGAACTCTGCCAAGACATCCCCGGGCCCCTTCAGAAGCAGGGACAAGACCTACGGCTTTCCATCCATTGTACACGGCTTTCTGCTCGGCGCTGTTCTTCCCATACATATCCCCTGCCACCTTAAAGCTTAAACTGGCTGCTGCCTGGAAGTCTGAGCTTTGATCCAGGGCCTCACACAGGGTCCTGTACCAGATCCGGCCGGCTTTCTCCCAGGCAAATCCCCCCAGCTCCATGGCCACGTTGTAAAAGGCCTTATTCGGAATACCGGAATTAATATGTACCCCCCCGTTATCCGAAGTCGTATCCACATAATCCTTCATATGACCCGGCTGGGGATCACGGCCCAGAAGCGGGTCATCATAGGCTGTGCCTGGAGCTTTCATGGAGCGGATGCCCTCGGCATCCACATTCCCGGTGAATAATCCTTCACCAATCAGCCAGTCAGCCTGATCAGCGGTATGCAGATGCAGGCGCTGTTTCACCAGGGAGCCGAAGACATCTGAAAAGGATTCGTTCAGGGCACCTGGCTGGTTCCGGTATACCAGGTTTGCTTCGTATTGAGTTACCCCGTGGGTCAGTTCATGGCCGATAATATCTATGGCACTTGTAAAGCGGTTAAACAGTCGTTCCTCCTCCGGCAAATCCTCATCGCCATCGCCATATACCATTTGCTCTCCGTTCCAGAAGGCGTTGTCATAACCCTCCAGGAAATGTACGGTCGAAATAAGGTCCATCCCCTGGTTATCTATGGAATTCCGGTCATACACTTCCGAAAAAAGATCATAGGTAACACCGGATCCAACATAGGCCTCATCCACGGCCTCATCGCCTGTGGGAGCATCCCCTTCGCTGCGCACCAGGGTGCCTGGAAGATCCGATGCGTTCCCGGCATCATAAACCTTCCGGATCAGTCCCCCTTCTGCTGCAGCTCCCCTTTTAGTCAATTCAGCAAGCTGCTGACGCTGGCCGCGCATCTGTCCGGCAATTCGTATATAAGCACCGATTTTCTTCTTCTGCCCGGGTGTTCCATTCTCCAGGATCCGTTCCGCCATATGAGGCGGGATAATGCAATTCAGCGGATGGCACCAATCTTCCATAATCCTATAATTTTAAAGTCAGACCAAGCATGGCATAGGGCATGAAGCCCGGTTGGGATATGGCCTCATTGGCATCTTTGTAGGTAAAGGGCTCGTCATTGTTCTCGTTATCGTTCCGGGCATTTACATTGTCATTGTCGGGACTATAAGCCGTATCATGCCCGGTGAGGGTACTGGGTATATAGTAATCGAGTCCGATGGCTACCACCAGATTCAGTTTTGGAGACAAACTGGTGCGGTTTTCAAGCCCCACTCCAAGTCCCCACTGGTTCGAGATCACGTCAAAATCTTCATTCCCGCCTATATATGCAAAATTCCCCTTAAAGGACGATCCCCTGGGCCCCATGATAATGTAGGAATGTTGCAAGCCAAACATGGGCTTATGAAAAATGAAATCCAGCCGGTAATCAATGGATCGGCCTGATTTTTCAGGTGTTCCATTGGTGTTGTTATTGATAAAAATACGACGTGCATCCATCGCATTCCCCGGATTCAAAAAAGTATAGCCCAGGCCGACACGAAGCTCGATTGGATTTTCATTCCCCACATTTGTCAAGCCCACATTCGCCTGAATACCATATCCCCTGTTATATCCGGTGAGAAACCCGGCATAGACTTTTGAGGTCCCACTGCCCTTTTCCTGCCCGTAGGATGTATAGGCCATACCTGTCAGCAGCATACACAGTGCAATTAACAGCTTTTTCGTCTTCATATTCTCAGAATTTTAGGTACGCGTTCACTATTCACATGGCTATCATGAAAACGCAAAAAGACTAAAATTATTTTTACAGCCTGAGAATGCCCTGCAATCTACTCTTGTTGTTGATAAACAAAAAGCCTATATCAAAACAAAACCTTTACGTATAGCGTTACGTATAAAGAAGGGTAATTTACATAATTCAGGTTGTATGATTAATAAAGTTGAAATACTGCGCAACTACCACGACCAGGCAATTATCATTACTCTGTCGAATATAAATGAAGCTCTGTCCGGTAGAATCGTTGACGATTCACCGAACGATCACTGCGTATTCGTCAGGGATCAGGATCTGGTTGAGTACTACGAAACCAGAAGCAAATCACTGCAGGAAAGGGTCTATTTCAAGGATTTGAAGGCCATCCAGTACCAGTGATTTTCAGCATTACTCAATCAGTATTACTCAAGGAAAATTTCTAATAAGAAATTGCCTGCGTTTTCTGGAAAAGACCGGGATTTGTCATGTAAGAAAGGGACTTTGTGTATCTTCAGGACATGATACCAAGAACTGTTCTCCTTGCATGGCTTCTGGCTTGCTTCCTGCTTCCTGCCTGTAACTCCCGGCAAATTGAAATCTACGTTTCACCCAACGGCCTTGATGCTGACCCGGGCAGCAAATCGGCTCCTGTAAAAAGTTTGCAGCGGGCCGCAGAACTGGCCGGAGAGAAGGCCGGTCGGGTGCCGGTCACCATCTTCTTAGCCGGGGGGACCTATGCCCTGACCGAGGCCCTGATCCTGGGCCCGGAGCATGGAGGAAGAGCTGATGCACCATTTCAGTGGAAAGCCATGCCCGGCGAAAATCCGGTCATCAGCGGGGGAATCCCGGTAAACAACTGGAACCAAGAAGCTGATGGCAGCTGGTCGGCCCCACTACCCGACACCTACCGGGGGACATTCAGATCCTTATATGTAAATGGGAAACGTGCCACCCGGGCACGACACCCCAATGAGGGATATTTAAGGATTGGAAAGGCCGGAGATGATTTACGGACCAACTTCTTCTTCAACAAGAATGACATTCCTGAAATTGAGAATACTCAAGGGCTCGAATTAATCCTCCTGCATGACTGGTCGGTCACCCGTATCCCGGTGAAGTCCATCGACCGCAATGCAATGCAGCTAACTGCGGTGGACTCCATTGGTGCAAACCTGAACTTCTTCACACTCACTCACTGGGAAAAGCAGCCCCGCTACTTCCTTGAAAATGCAGCTGAGTTTTGCGATCAGGAGGGAGAGTGGTATGCGGACTTTGAAGAAGGGCGCATCCATTACCATCCCAGGCCGGGAGAAGAAATTGGAGCCTGCACCGGAACGATCCCCCTAAGCGAAAAATTGATTGTAATTGAGGGAAATGAAGAGAAGCATGCAGCCCATATCAGCTTCTCAGGCATCACCTTCGAACACACTTCCTGGCAGGTACCCGAACATGGATACTGTGGTATTCAGGCCTGTATGCATACCGACCGGAGTGAAGGGGAAAAAACCTGGAGCAAACTCCCGGCGGCCATCGAACTTAACTTTGCAGACCACTGCAGCTTCGAACAATGTACCATTCGTAATACCGGGGCAACGGGCATCTGGATTCGAAGGAGCTGCGTGGATTGCGAGATTTCTGAAAGTCACATCCATGATATTTCAGGAAATGGAGTAAGCATCGGGGAAGGTAACGACCGCATGAAAGACGGACAGGCCTGGTGGAAGACAAGCCCGGAAGAAGCCTCCAGGGGAAACAGTGTGAAGCATTCACTTATCGAAAAATGTGGCCAGCAATTTTACGGGGCCGTAGGAATCTGGTGTGGACTGGTGGCCAACACCGTAATCGAACACAATGAGATCAGGGATCTGCCTTACACCGGGGTATCAGTGGGGTGGATGTGGACCCCCGAGCCCACTCCATGCCGGGAAAATACCCTCGACGCCAATCACATTCATCACATCCTGAAAGTACTGAGTGACGGAGGAGGAATTTACAGCCTGGGGCTTCAGCCGGGAAGCCGGATCACCAACAACCTGATCCACGATGTACAGGTCAATGCCGGCCGGGCTGAAAGCAATGGCATGTTCCTGGATGAGGGAACCAAGGAACTGCTTATCGAAAACAATATCGTATACAAGATCGCACGATCCCCTTTGAGGTTTCACAAGGCAGAACACCCCACCATGGTTCGTAACAATGTGCTGGTATGTGATGACGACATCCCTCCCATTGCCTACAACAGAACCCGGGAGAAGGACATTCAGAAGAGTGGCAATACCATTTTAAACCAATCTTCAGAAGAAGACATGCTCAGCCTGCAGGAACTGGTGAATGAATGGTTAGAGCAGTAGGCCAATCCGTTTGCATCATTTGCCTGCAGGTAAAAAAACCGTTTTCTGATGCAAAATGGCACCCAATTCCGGAGCATATTCCATGACTTCGCCCGCGTAAGCTCCGCTCAGGATGAGGATGCTCGTATCATTGCTCGGGATGATGGGTCCATAAGGTGCAGACATATCCAGGTAATCATCCCTGATTTTGATTTCCATGACTCCACCCCCACCCGCTCCGACAATCTTTCCCGGAAGTAGTTCGGCCCGTTCATAGGATCCTGCCAGGGACTTCCAGCTTTCGGGAATTCTGGATTGAACAGGGTATTTAGGACATATTTCATGGGAGATATTGTTAAAATTCAGGATCATGCGGGCCTCGGCCGTGCCGGTTCCCATAAAGCTGACTCTTATTTTACTCAGGTCCGCCGGTGCATTTATAATCCGGGTAAGCCCCATCTTATCCATCCAGCTTGTAAGAGCGAACTCCCTCTCATTCACAGGAAGCAGATTCATTCCCATGCCTCCAATGCTTGCTTTTAGCTTCCCGTCTTTGAGACTGACTTCCATGACCGTGCCAAAGGCTGCATATTTTCCTTCCACCTTCTTCAATAACTGAGGCTCAACTTCAATCCCCACAGCTTTGTCAGCTTCCCGAAATTCAATCCCCGTTTTCTCTTCAATCGCCTGGCTTAAGATTTCCATGGCAAAAGTAAGTGAATAATAGCCGGCAAATTCGGTCCCGTTTCCAATGACCGCAATCCCCATTTTTCTTTCGGGCAAAAAGGCAATCAGGGAGCCAATTCCTTCGGAAGGACCTCCATCATGCCAGATCAATGGCTCCTGATCATCAAAAGTAGCCAGCTTCCAGCCCAGCCCCATGGTCTCCGGATCCTCAGGCCTGCTGTAATGGTCAACTAGCATTCCGGACAGGGTCTCTTCTTTCTCAAAGAGATCATTCCTGAAAACAGCCTGTAAAAAAACAGCCAGGTCCTCAATGGTTGAATAAAGATTTCCGGAAGGGAAATTGTTTATATCGTACTGAATATAAGAATGGTATTTTCGCTGATGGTACCCATAACCCAGAGCCCTGGCTAGGGTGCTGTCTATGCCTCCGGAATAAAAAGAACTGTTTGACATGCCCAGATCATTCAGCACATCCAGTTTCATGTGCTTGAAGAAACCCTCCTGCCTGTTCTGCTCGATAAGCCTGCCCAGCAAATCATACCCCAGGTTGGAATACTTATAACGATGCGCCACAGGATAAACCCGATAAGTATTCCAGGCACCCAGTTCAAAGGGTTCAATGTAATTCAGATCCTCCCGCTCGATTCCCACCGGTAATAAGCCCTCATGCCTGGGGAGGCCGGCACGGTGAGCAAGAATCTCCCTGATGCAAATGTCCTCATTCTCCTCAAATCTGCTTTGAATCCTGAAATCCGGCAGGTAGGTGGTAAGCGGAGCATCCAGATCTACCAAACCTTCTTCAATTTCACGAAAAATCTCTATGGCAGTAAACACTTTAGCCAGGGACCATAGCTTGAACACAGATCGGGTGGAGGCGGGAATATCGTTCTCAATATCAATCAGGCCCATTGCACCCAGGTACAGGATTTCCTGGTCATCCACAAGTGCAACAGCCATGGCTGGCAGGTGTCGCTTTCGCATGGTCCGCCTGATTTCCTTCTCAATACTATCATTGTGGACCGTCTGGCAGGACAAACAGGAAGCACAAAAAATAAAAACCAGGGCGATCAGTATTTTACTGCGCATAGCTAATTGAAATTATCCATTAAAAAATCTAAAACAATCTCGTTGAAAGCATCTGCCTGCTCCAGGGGCACCAGGTGGCCTGACTGTCGCACAATCTGCCTTTTTGAACCCCTTATCCCGGCATTAATTGCTCCGGCATGCGCATGCACATCAGGGATGTCAAATTCTCCCACGAGTATTAATGCCGGAATGGCGATTTCACTTAATCTGCGGCAGGACGGAATTTCCGGACGCACATAGGCCGGGCGCCTGTTATCCCTCAACGGGTATTTCCGGAACAGATCCAGGGCCCTTTTCTTTGCTTCACTGTTTTTCTCGTAGATCTCGTAGGGGTCATCCATGATATAATAAACGCCTTCTTCGAATTCATTCCTGAAATTTTCCGGCAAATGCCCCCCGCGGTCGCGCATGTGACCGGTATAACTAAATCCCCCAACGACTGCTCCGACCAGCACCAGAGCCTTTACCTTTTGAGGATACTCAAGTGTAAAATCAATGGCCAGTGCCCCACCCGATGAACAGGCAATCAAAACGGCGTTTTCAATTTCCAGTTGTTTGAACAAAGCCTTCAGATCAGCCAGGTGGGTATAGGAGCCCGTGGCTGCAGAGGATGCTCCATAGCCTCTGCGATCGTAGCTGATTACTTTAAAGTCCTTTGAAAAGGATGAAAACTGATCGTTCCAGACTTCACGATGCAACAGGCCATCATGAATCAGGACCAGGCTTGGTCCGGATCCGGCCCATTCATAGAAAATTGAATCTTCACCTAAAACCAGGTATCCCGCCTCCCTGGCCTGGGCCCTCAGCATAATCAGCGCAAAAAGAAATACAAAAAACAGGACAGCTCTTTTCATATTAATACCATTTACAGATCAATCAATAGCAGGCAGAATATAGGTCCTTAGAAGCCTTTCTGGGGTACTCCACTGCAGATGGTCTCCTTCTACAAAGTTATTGGTGAAAACCACCACCAGCTGGTGCTCCGGAACAACAACGACCCACTGTCCGCCATAGCCAACTGCAGAGTAATAGGCATCATCACTGACCCACCAGTGATATCCATAGAAATAATCCGGGATATACTTTCTTTCCATGTGCTTTTGCTGCGATAGCTCTACCCAGGCTGAAGGCACAATCTGCTGGTTCTCCCAGAGGCCGTTTTTTAAATAGAGGTAGCCGAATTTTGCCATATCGCCGGGCAGCATCCGGGCCCCGTGTCCCCCGTAGGCCACCCCCTGGGCATCGATGGGCCAGTAATAGTCCTCTATTCCCAGGGGCCGAAAAACATGCTCCAGTGCAAAGGAGTCGGCACGAACCCCGGTGCTTTCCTGTATAATGGCTGAAAGCAGGTGTGATGCGCCCGAGCTATAGGAATATTCTATTCCGGGATCTGTACTCATGGGGCGGTCCAGGGCAAACTGAAATCTGTCGCTGCTCCTCACGAAATTATAAAAGGTATTCCGTTCGTCTCCATAGGGGTATTCAAGCTCATACCATTCAAAACCTGCACTCATGGTCAGCAGGTGCTTCAGTGTGATGGACTGTTTGGCCGGGCTCAGATTCGCTATTTCATAATCCGGAAAAAAATCAGTCATCAGCGCATTCTCATTGCTGATGAATCCCAGCTCAATGGCAATCCCCAGGAGCGCAGAGCTCAGACTTTTGGTAACGGAATAAACAGAATGCAAACTATCGGCCGGATAATCTTCCGAATAGTATTGCTCCGCAACCACATAGCCATCCTTAATAATCATTACAGAATGCACATCAATATGCAGCTCCAGTAGCAATAAAATTTCATCATTAAGCTCTTTTAGTTTCTCCGAATCCATACCCACCTCCTCCGGCCTGCAGTACTTCCACCCCGCTGTGGGCCAGTAAGGGCCCAGGTAAGATCCTTCAGCAAGAAAATCTTCAGCGGGGAATGGACCAGCTGCGTCTTCTTTCTCACAGCCTGAACAAACAAGCAGCAGAATAAGCAACAGGTAATAGACCATATGTCCGGATTTCAGTCTCATAAGTATATCTTTTTAAAACTGGATCCGGTAGCTGATAACCGGTATAAGCGGGTTTTGATACTCTATATGAAGTGCATTTTCACTTTGGTCCCAGTATTTATAAAGTTCATTCCTGTTGTTGGTCAGATTCATCAGATCAAGGCTCCACTGCCCTGAGTACCTCTCCCGGTTCCTGGTGAATTTGATCAGAAAGTCGATGCGGAAATAATCTTCATTCTTCTCCGTGAATCCATCATCCAGGATTCGCACCTGGTATCCCAGCTCCCGGGATTGTTCCTCATCGATGGGAAGGTAGCGCATTCCCCCGATAAAAATCAGACGCATGTTAAAACTGAGTACATGCTGTTTCAGCTTCCCAAGTTTAAACTCCTTGCCAAATTGTCCGTTCATGGAATACGAGCCGTTGTATTTTGTATGCAGTACCTCGCCCAGCTTATTGATATATTTCGAATCATAGAGGGAAGCATTCATCATCATATGAAATCCTTTCTTCAGGCTTCTCTCGGCCGAAAGCTCCACCCCCGTGTTATAAGCGGTCCCATAATTGTCCAGAATATTTCCTTCAAATCCATAGTCGTAATTCACCGTGGAAAAGTAAGGTGGAAAGGGATAGGCAGGAATATCATAGAGGTCCTGGTAATAACCTTCAAGCTTAAACTGAAGTTGCTCGCTTGCCATGAATCTGTACCCAAGGATGTAGTGCCGGGCCTTGCTTAATTCAAGATCCAGATTTGGCTGGATCACGGCCCCATCGTGCAGGGTCATCATTCCCGTATACAGGGTCATGGATTCCTTTCTACTATGAACCCCGAATCCTGCACTGATGATATGACGGGGATGCACTCTCCACTGCAGTCCGAACCGGGGCTCCACAGCATAACTATTGGTCAGAAAATACTGGAGATAGTGGATCCCGGTATTAAAGCTCAGCTTTTCGTTTAACCTGTATTCCCAGTTCAGATAGGCCTGAATGGTAGCCGCACGGCTGCTGGTATCAATATTGGAAAACCCGGTCTGAAGCGTATCGGAATGCCAGCCCATATAGGAATCATTAAAAGCCTCCTCAAAAATCAATCCGCTTTTAAGTTTATGCTTCGCATTGATTTTATGGTTTATGCTGAAAGCTCCCTTCAGGGTATATTCCTTTATATCTGTTAACCATTCATAGTCCACCGGATCCGCATCTGAGCCTATATTGGCATCCTCCTCCCAGCTGTATTTCCACCCCGACAGAGCTATTGTAGTTTTTAAGTAGGTCCTGGAACTCAGGCTAAGACTGTTGGACAATCCAAGGGTTGACATATTGGAATTCATCACGTACTCCCCGAATTCTCCTACCTCGTGACTCAGGCCTCCTATTCCAAAAAATGAGAACACTCCCATTTTCCTGGTAGGGTGGTAGATTTTAAAAGAAAGATCCTGGAAATCGGGAACGCTTCCCAGGTCGGCACCCATGGCCTGGATTATCTTCAGTGTGCTATATCTGTAATGGGCCAGGTAGCTGGTGTTGGTCTTCCTGTTGATGGGTCCCTCTGCCATCAGCTCCGTTCCCATCAGTCCCAGCTGGAAAGTTTGTTCATGCTTTTCAATATTTCCCGTCCGTAATCTCAGGTCGAACACACCCGAAAGGGCATTGCCATACTCGGCCGGGAAGGCCCCTGTGAGAAAGTCGGAGGTGGCAATCATATTATTGCTTATGATGCCTATGCCTCCCCCCGAAGCCCCGATATTTGAGAAGTGATTCAGGTTTGGGATCTCAATGCCCTCTAAACGCCACTGGAGCCCCTTGGGGCTGTTCCCCCGGATAATGATATGATTCTGACCATCGTTAGCAGAATTAACTCCCGGAAGCGACTGAACGGTCCGTGAAATATCGGAAAGGGAACCGGCCGTATTCTCAATTTCATGGGCGGAAATGCTTCTCCCACTGACACTGACACGCTTATTTATTGTGTTTGATTCGGTCGTATAGGTAATATCAACTTCATCGATCTGTAGCACAGACTCGACCAGTTCCACATTCAGAACAAGCTCCTTCCCGGAGCCCAGCACCTGATTTGCGATCGATTTTGAATCATAACCAAGACAGGAGAAGCTCAACTTATAGCGCCCTGTGGAGACACCCGGGAAACTGAAGAATCCATGCTCATCGCTCATGGTACCCTGACTGCTCCCATCCGCTTCCAGAAACACACTTACAAATGGGATGGGGCTCTTACTATCCTGGTCCACCACCTGTCCGCGGATGGTTTGAACAGCCTGAGGAAAAAGTGACTCCGCTGTGGTGCCCTTGCCGGCCACTACCGGCTGAATCCAAAGGGCCAGAAAGAATATAACAAAGGATCCCGGTCTCAAGCTATATGACTTCAAAAAACTCATGCTCTAAAATTCACTCCGACACCAGAAAAAGCCTGGTTATCAGGATCAAAATTATGGCATAGAATAGGAAATGTCCAGTATTTCGGGAAGCTTTCGACGGGTGGCCCCTGAGCTCCACAAGCGGTCAGCTTTCAGGCCATTTTGTCTTTCAGCAACCTTGCATAACGCCTGCTCATTATAAGTATCTTTTCACAATTCTTTAAAGTTACACTGAAATCATAGTTGTACTCCTTTTCGATCCTGTCGACGAAATCCAGGTTTACAATATATGATCTGTGAATTCTGCAGAAATGAGAAGACGGAAGGCGACTGTTCCATTCCTTCATGGATTTCAGAATCAATCCTTTCCTGCCCTCCGATGTGATGACCTGGGTATAATCGCCCTCAGCCTGGATATAAATGATGGAGCTGATCTTCAGGAAAACCATATGCTTCCCCATAAGCAAAAAGAGCCTGTCATCGTAACGAAGATCCTGTTTCACAGGAACAGCTTTCGTGTCCTCCTGATTCTTCAACCTTTCAATGGCCAGTTTAAAACGGTCGGGAGAAATGGGTTTCATCAGATAGTCCAGGGCATTGATCTCAAAGGCCCTCAAGGCATATTCATCATAGGCAGTAATGAAAATAACCTTTCCCTGGAAATCAACCTCATTCAACAAATCAAAACCGGATTTCCCTGGCATCTGAATATCGAGAAAAAGCAAATCTGGCTGGTGACTGGCCATCAGATCAGCAGCCTGCTTTACATCCTCAGCTTCCCCTGCAATCTCAATTTCAGGAAAGTTCCTGATCAGGCTGATGATTGCTTTTCGGGCCAGCTGTTCATCATCAACGACCAGCGCCTTGAATTTCTTCATACGACTCAATGTTTCGGATGACTAATTTAACGATTACCTTCTTACTAAGCTTTTCAAAAAGAAGCTGGTACTGACCGGGATATGCAATTTCAAGTCTGCTGACCGCATTTTGAATGCCCTTCCCGGTTCCATTGTATTCAGGACCTTCAACTTCATGCTCGGAAGGATCGATCCAGGTCCCTGTATTCGATATATTCAAGATCAGGTCCCTGCCCTCCAGACGGCTCGACAGGCCGATCTTCAGGGGCATATCACTATTGAGCATTCCGAACTTGATTGCATTCTCAACGAAGGGTTGGAGAATAAAGCTGAGCACCCGGCAGTTCTTTGTGTTTTCGGCAATATCAAGATCAATGAGCAGTTTTTCCTGGAAACGTGTCTTTTCAATTGAAAAATAGTTCTTCAAGGCTTCTATTTCGTGAGCCAGGGGCTTAAATGGCTGATGATCGAACAACAATGAATAGCGAAGGAAATCGGAGAGTTCATTGACCATTTTCTTGATCGCATCCGGATCCTCATCCACCAGGGCCCAGATGGAGTTCAGGGAATTGAACAGAAAGTGCGGGTTGAGCTGATAGCGAAGCATTTCAAGCTGGGCCTGCTGGGCCTGCATCTGTGCCTCTTTGGCCGCCTCTCGTTCGGCACGCAAGTCCAGGAGGGACTTCAATCCGAAATAAAGGAACAACCAGAGAAATACAATCAGAAATACAATAAAGCTATGCACACCCAGAAGGAACTTCCAGAATACCGCATCAAAGACCGTTCTGAAACTGCTTAAGCTGGGATACTCCGATTTGAGAGAGGGGATGCTTACCAGGAAATGGATTATATAAATGGTGATTGTTGAAGCAAGGGCCAGCAGGAAGATGATCAGAAGCAGACCATAGAGATTATGGTCCCGGGCAGCCATTTTCCTCAACCATGGACGTAATGCCAGTGTAATCAGGAAGCCAGCTATATAGTATGAAAGGAAGCGGAAAACCTGTGCCGTACTTTCCAGAGCGGAGTTGTAATATACGTAGACAATCAAGGTGACAAGGACCCAGCCCGAAATATGGAGCAAGCAAAACACCCTCTGCCTGTTCCAATTGTGGAGGCTCAACAAAGAAGATTTCATTAGGTCTGTGGTTTACAATCTCAAAATTATGCAATCTATGAAGACAAAGCCATCCCTTAAACTAAGCAATTGTCCACTTGACGATTTTTATGCCTCCGGGTACATGTTCCCGGTCGCCCGGCTGAATATGCGAGCTGCGATCTTCCTGGGAAGGATCCGGGTCAGCAGAAAATAGTTAAGCCGGTTTCGCCATCCCGGAATATATATGGCCCTCTTCCCAAGCGATCCCAGGGCTCCCACCGCCACTTGCTTTGGAGTCATCACATGAATAGGAAGCTTTCCATTACGAGGCCTGGTAAGCAGATAAGCCGGCGTGGATGTGGGCCCCGCCACACAGGCCATCACATCAAAACCCCGGGAAAACAATTCATGGTGCAGGGCCTCTGCCAGAACAATATTATAGGCCTTGGTAGCACCATAGGGGGCCAGAAGGCCGGATCCCCATAAACCTGCCATGGAGCTCATCAGGATGATTCCTTTCTTTTGCCCGGGATTGTCTGAATGCAGGCTTGCCAGCCCATGTACCAGTGTGGCAGGCATCCTGGCATTTACTTCCACATATCGGTCAAGATCCTCCTGCTTATATTCCACAAATTTACGGATCCTGCTGAAGGCTGCATTATACACAATAAGCCTGCAGGAAGTTTCGCTTACAGCCTCCATAATCCTGGAGGCATTTTCCCGGATGGCCAGGTCCAGGCACATCCTCCGGGTGCTGATCCCGAATTCTTTTTCCAGCCGGTCCCCCAAAGATTGCAACAAGTCATCCTGCATATCCACCATGATGATATTAAATCCCCTTTCGGCCAGAGCAAGAGCATAGGCCTCACCCAGGCCTTCGGCAGCACCTGCCAGCAGGCACCAGGACCCGTATATTTTCTTAATCTCCTTCATGCGGACCATAGCGAATATAGTCTTTTAGAAGGGAAAATGCTATCGGGATCTGATCATTGATTGTCGGCAAATTCCTGGATCAGGTCTGAAGGTACAATCTGAATGTCAGGTAGGGTTTTTGAGATAGCTATCATGGCAGCTGCAATGCCATCGGCATGAATGGCCCTGTATTTTTTAATGCTTCCACGTAAAAAAACATGAGCCAGTTTCAGAAGAACCGCTCCTGTATTTTCTCCAAACCTTTTTTCATTCCTGTCTCCCAGAATAAGAGAAGGCCTGAGGATATAGGTATGGGGCAGCGCCTGATCCAAAACCGCCTGTTCCATTTCACCTTTTGTCCTGCTGTAAAAGATCCTGCTCCTTGCATTGGCCCCCAGGGAAGACATCACCAGGAAGGTGGGAATTTTATTTGCCTTAGCCAGTTGGGCAGCTGCCACAGGAATTCCAAAATCGATTGCCCTGTAAATGGCCCTGTCTTTGGTAAGGGCAGAAGTTGTTCCAATGCAGCAAAACACCTCATCTGCTGTGAAATCTTCCTTGAACCGATCCAGCTGAAACATGTCGCCGATATACTCCTTTACCTTGGGTGAGTTGTTTCCGGAAGCTTTCCTGGAAAACAGTTTGATGCTTGTATAGCTATTATCGGCTATTAATCGGTTTAAAAGTAAACTTCCTGTTAAACCTGTTCCTCCCAGTACAATGGCTGTCTTTTGATTCATGGTAAATGATATAAGGGTGCGTCCTGAAGTACAACCTGAAAGACCGCAATTGGTTCAATCCGAAAAATGGAATGACTTTTGTGTATCTTGGAAGTAGTTTCCTAAGCCCATGAAATGCACTCTTGCAGTATTCTGTTTTTTTTGTTCAGGCATCCTTCTGAACGCTCAGGTTATAGAAGGAAGGATTGTTGATTCACTGAATGGTAATCCACTTGAGTACGCAAGCATCGGGATCGTGGATACGCGCTTCGGTACCATTACGAAACAGGAAGGCAGGTTTCATCTTGAGGTGCCGGAGCAGGATCCGGAATCCCCGGTACGTATTTCCATGATCGGATACAAAGCCCAAAGCTTTTCCCTTGCAGAACTTCAGAACCGGGACAATCTTATCAGGCTAGCGGTGGACCCCGTTCAACTTGCGGAAGTCACCATCTCCCCGCTGGGAGAACCCTACAGCGTCGGCACTACCCAGTATACCCGGCTGGGCAACTGGTGTGGCTGGGGCGGTTCCCGCTTTGGGAAGGGACATGAGATTGGTACGAAAATAGATCTTGGCGATCAAGCCGTCCATATCCGGAAGCTCCATGTACATGTTCACCGCCAGGCCTATGATACCATCTGGTTCAGGCTTCATATCCGCAATCTGAAGGATGGAAAGCCTGATGAGGAGTTGCTTACCAGCAATGTGATTGTTGACATCGAAGCGGAAAAAGGATGGGTGGAACTGGATCTGGCCGAATACAGGATCGTGCAGCAGGGTGAAGTTGCAATCAGCCTTGAATGGCTGAAGATAAGCGGTATAAACGAAGACAGGGCCATGAAAATAAACGACAAGCTTACGTCGGAATACCTCCTGTTTAACACCAAAAAGAAACAGGGAATCATCTATACAAGATGGGGAGTAGAAGGGAAATGGAACACCGGACTTGAAGGAAGCCCTGCCATGTATCTGACGGTGCAGAAATAAGATCAAAGGAATGTCAGTTATGTAGATTCTTTCTATATTACGTACTTATCAGTAATATAACGTATATTTTCGTAGTATTACTGAAAAATAAGTTGTAATATTGATTTATGGAAGAACTCACAGCAAAAGAAGAAGAGGTAATGCAGGTCCTCTGGAACCTGGAGAGGGCCCTGGTCAGGGATATCATGAGCAAACTCCCCAATTCAAAACAACCCTATACCACAGTCGCTTCCATTGTAAGGATACTGGAGAAGAAAGGTTTTGTCAGTCACAAACCCTATGGCAAGACCCATGAGTATTATCCGCTTATCTCAAAGGCCGAGTACCGGAAACGGAAGTTTAAAGGTCTGCTCACCCACTACTTTGATAATTCTGTTGAGAGTGTTGTTTCCTTCCTGGCAAAGGAAGAGAAACTCAGTCCCAAAGAATTTGAAGAACTCACAAAGTTGATTGCCAAAGAATCAGAAAACAAAGAGAAAAATGACACTCAATGATTTCATAGTCTTTATATATGAATCGGGAATCTGCCTGGCTGTCCTGTTCGCCATGTACTGGCTTTTTCTCCGGAAGGAAACCTACTTCCGCTTCAACCGCTTCTATTTACTCAGCATCCTGGTGGCAGCCTTTTTGCTGCCTCTGGCAAATCTCGGAGTATTTGAAAACAGCAACGAGGTGAGTGCCTTAAGAGGCATCTCCAATTTATCGGAAACCATCAATATCCCTGCAGTAACCATCACCCGGGGATCGGAGAACCTGTCCACTTCTTCCTATAACTGGCGGGGCATAGTTCTGGTGATATATCTGCTCGGGGCTTCCCTCCTGTTTGCCAGGGTTGTTCTGGGAATCATAAGGGTAGAAATGCTGAAAAGAAAAGGCAACAGGATAGTTCATAAAGGATACTCCATTGTCTATACGAAACAGGTGGTAGCCCCCTTTTCTTTCTTCAGGACCATATATCTGAACGATAAACTGGATGGAGAAACTGACAGCACGTTTATTATTAAACATGAGATCATCCATATCAGGCAAGGACACACCTACGATAATCTCTTTGTTGAACTCTTCCTTGCCGTATTCTGGTTCAATCCCTTTATGTGGCTAGTAAAAGGAGCCCTGAGAGAAAACCATGAATACCTGGCCGATAACGGTGTTCTCAACCAAAAAACCAATCCAGTTAGCTATCAGACCTTGCTGCTGAGACAAACAATTGGTTTAGCACCTATTACACTTACGAGCACATTCAACTCAACAATTAAAAACAGGATCATCATGATGTATAAAAGTAAATCATCCGTATTTGCAAAGTTTAAGCCTTTGCTGCTGCTCCCCATCATAGCCGCCCTCTTCCTGATATTTACCTGTAATGAAAATACACAGGGTCAGAGCTTTGAAAAAAGCCAGGTCACAAGCATGCAGGAACAAGTACATCCTGTCCCTCAGCCAATGCCAGTAAACGGAGTCAGGGCGGAAACTAACCCCGCTAAAGGACCAGAGGCAGAGCCAGAGGCGGAACCCCGGCAAAACATGGAGCCAGAGCCAAGCGTGGAACAAGAGCCAAGCGTGGAACAAGAGCCAAGCGTGGAACAAGAGCCAGGCGTGGAACAAGAGCCAGTAGACACACAACAGGATACGCTGAAGAAGGATCGTGAAATATTCTATGTTGTGGAAGAGATGCCCACATTTAATGGTGGAGATCCGGCAGTCGAGTTCCGCAAATTCATTGCCCAAAATCTTGAATACCCCGAGTCTGCAGCCAAAGACAGCATCTCCGGCCGTGTCATTGTGCAGTTCGTAATAAATAAGGAAGGTAAACTGGTAGAGCCCGTGATTATAAGAAGCGCCAGTCCTGCACTGGATGAGGAGGGTATCAGAGTCGTATCGCAATCACCACTCTGGACACCTGGAAAACAAAGGGGGAAGAAAGTGGAAGTAATTTTTACCTTCCCCATAAATTTCGTTATTCAGTGATCTGAGAATCTTCTTTCTTAGACTGCATTTGTGAGTCTCAAGAGGGTGTATCAATATGGTATGCCCTCGCCTTTTTTCATCACTCGCTTGCTGTCATTTCCTGAATTCGCATGTAATCAGACTTAGAAAATGTGAATATCGCCGTTTTTAGGTAGCTCACTTCCTAACAGGTACCTTCCCCCATGGAAAAGGGGACAAGAGGGGAATCGCTTATTTGTTCCGGATATTTTTTAACCTTCTATATGGTATATCAGGACAATATCACATTAATAATTACTTTTCAAAAAGTAATTATTAATGATCAATTGGCTAATTACATAGGATAGAAAAATAACTATTATCTCTAGTTCGAAAAATAGTCTGTGCTCTCAAAGCAATATTAGAGGAAATTTCGGTATTAACTATATTTTATAGTTGCATAACTATTATTTATAGTTTATATTTGCTAATAAAAGCAGTTTACTATGAAATTAACGAAGCGGGAAGAACAGATTATGGACTACTTATGGGAAAATGGGCCTTCATTTGTAAAGGACATCAAGGCCTCCTTTGATGATCCCCAACCCCATTACAATACCGTTTCCAC
>Ga0180436_10000295_pt1 | contig 52528 bp, 39 predicted proteins | sample SS_ome_2_FD_132434 | JGI IMG/M metagenome (GOLD analysis project Ga0180436, IMG submission 132434) | Hypersaline lake sediment archaeal communities from the Salton Sea, California, USA - SS_3_S_2 metaG | ecosystem: Environmental > Aquatic > Non-marine Saline and Alkaline > Hypersaline >...
AACAAACGAAAAAAACCGGGGGAATCCCGGTTCTTTAAGTACTTAAACTGAAAAAGACCGTCTCATAGGACTTATGAGACGGCCTCTTTTTTTTGATCTCATTTTCGTAAATTGTCTGCAGTTAAGCTTCTCAGGATAACTGGTCGTCGCTGAAATTCGTCACAAAGTGACGAATTGTAGGCTTCCTCCCAATTACCCGTCGAAGCATATCATTAGCATACCCAACAATTCATGAATGCCAATGGATCCAAAGAAAGAGTCTGTCCCTTTATGAGGGTTTGGAGGAGCAAGTCTTTGATTTTAGCTTTGGGAGGCTTGATGATTATCGGGAGTTGCTCAGAGGAATTCCTGGAGATCTACCCCAATGGGGAATTGAACCAGGCAGTGCTGGCTAATTATGAAGGAGTGGATGGCTTGCTTATCGGGGTCTATTCCATGCTGGATGGAGTGGCAGAAGGAGTTGGGGGATGGCAATCGGCCACCTCAGGCTGGGTGTTTGCCAGTATCAGGGGACTGGAAGCAAACAAGGGAACCGATTCAGGGGATTCGTCCTATGATCTGAGCAACATTCAAAATTTCCAGGATAATCCTAACTCTGCTTACCTGAACATTAAATGGCAATCCATTTACGAAGCCATAGGCCGATGCAACCAGACTTTAAACACGGCCCGCATGGCATATGAAAAGGGCGCAATCACAGAAGAATCCCAATTATTCTTTATCAGGCAGGCTAAAGCCTTACGTGGTTTTTACCATCTGGAAGCCTGGAGACTATGGGCTGACAGGGAGTCCAATCTCTATGTCCCCTACGTGGACGAACTCACCAATCTTACTAATTTTACCAACACCAAGGATATTCGGGATAGAATCATCGAAGATCTGGAAGAAGGCTGCAAGTTGCCCATAAATATGGTTCAGGTTGGACGATTCAATCGCAGTGTTTGCCAGGTACTTCTGGCCAAGGCACTCATGCAGATGTACGAAGATTATGATGCAGCCCTGGAGCTGCTTTCGGAAGTTGCAAGTTCTGGCACCAATCCGGCCGGACAAAAGGCCGCTCTGGAAGCCCGCTATGGAGATATTTTTGATATTGAGTTTCGAAACGGGGTGGAATCAATTTACACAGTCCAGTATTCTGTAAATGATGGCTCAGGAGGCTGGAACGGTGGATGGGGAGAAGTACTAAATTTCCCATATAAGCAAGGTGAATCTCCGGGTGGATGTTGCGGTTTCTTCCAGCCCACTCAGGATTTTGTGAATTCATTCCGTACCGACCAGGAAGGCCTCCCCTATCTGGATACTTACAATGGGGAGATGGTAAGCAATGACCAGGGCATTCATCCCGATTCAGCTTTTGTGGAATACACCGGACGACTGGATCCTCGCCTGGATTGGTCGGTGGGACGCCGGGGAATCCCCTACTGGGATTGGGGAGAACATACTGGAAGAGATTGGATCCGGGACCAAAGCTTTGCCGGACCTTATAGCCCCAAGAAACAGGTATATAAGCTTTCTCAGGAAGGCATATATACAGAGGTGGGAAACTGGACTTCTGGCTATACGGCTAATGGGTATAGATTAATTCGTTACGCAGATGTTCTCCTTTTGAAAGCCGAATGCGAGGCCTGGACAGGAAGCGATGATCTGGGTCTGGGGGAAGTAAACCTGGTGCGTGCTAGAGCAAGCAATCCCGATGGTTTTGTGAAGGAAGACGATGGAGTGACCCCTGCAGCGAATTATTTCATTGGTCTCTACCCTTCGTTCCCGGATACACGTTTTGCCAAAAAAGCGATCAAGTTTGAACGCAAACTGGAATTGGGTCTGGAGGGCCATCGCTATTACGATTTGCAACGATGGAACACTGTGTTTTTTGAATTAAATAGAATTCTCGCATACGAGAAATCCATGCCCTGGGGTTCTCTCATGTACGGAGGTGCATTAGTAGGACCTGAAGATGTGAATTACCCCATACCCCAGCGTCAGATTGATCAATACAGGGGAAGCCTTGTTCAAAACAGATAAATCGTAAAATGACCTGGCCGAAGTCAGACTCCCGGACTTTGAAGCGGACTCTTTTTTTTGTTTCTTTGGACTCCTCAATGCATTGCTAAATAGGAGTTAAAGAGATGAAATATACATGGCTGCTTATCCTTTCTGCGCTGGCAATTTCCTGCACGGAATCACCCAGGTTTGAATTACTCGATCCTGCCAAAACCGGAATCACTTTCAACAATGAGGTGTTGGAAAGTGACTCGGTGCATGTGCTCAGCTTCGAGTACATATACAACGGAGCAGGTGTGGGAGTGGTTGACCTGAACAACGATGGTCTGCAGGACCTAATTTTCACAGCCAACCAGGTATCACCCAGAATTTACCTGAATGAAGGTAAGTTGAAGTTCAGGGATATTACCTCCAGTTTTGTCGATATAGACAACGGACAGTGGTATAGTGGCATTTGTTACACCGATATTAACCAGGATGGCTGGCAGGACATTTATCTCACCTGCACCGCCCATGAAGAGGCTGAAAGACGAAAAAACCGTTTCTATATTAATCAGGGTATTCAGGAAAATGGAGAATTGCTATTCGTAGACCAGGCAGAAGAGTACGGACTGGCCGATGATTCCTACTCAGTACATGCTGCTTTCCTGGATTATGACATGGACGGGGATTTGGATCTGTACCTGCTGAATAATTTTGTTACCGAAAGGCTTTCTGCCAGCTACCGGCCTAAAATTCTCGATGGAAGCGCCATCAACAACGACGATTTCTACAGGAACAATGGCGACGGCACGTTTAGCAATGTGACCCAGGAAACTGGTATTGTAATCGAAGGTTTTGGCCTGGGAATAGCAGTCGGTGATGTGAATAAAGATGGATACCCCGATCTGTATATTTCCAACGACTATATCTCCAACGACCTGCTTTATATAAACCAACAGGATGGAACCTTTAAGAATGAGATCGCCCGCCTTATGTCTTACCAGACCAAATCCTCCATGGGAAGCGATATGGCCGACATAAACAACGATGGATTTCCTGACATGTATACCCTCGACATGATGCCGGAGTACTATCACAAGAAGAAGGCAACCATCAATGGTTTTGGATACATCTACTACATCAATGACGAGAAGTACGGGTACGAACACCAGTACCTGCGTAACATGATGCATATGCACAATGGCCTGATTGATGGTGAGGTGGTGCCTTACAGTGAAACCGGTCAGATCATGGGGATCTATCATTCCGAATGGAGCTGGTCGCCACTTTTTGCCGATTATGACAACGATGGGGATAAGGACCTGATTATTGCCAATGGTTATCCCCGCGACATGACAGATAAGGACTGGACCAAATACATGGCCGAAGTATTCGGTCATGTGGCCGATCACCGCCATGTAATTGACAAATGTCCTCCCTCAAAAATGAATAACTACGCTTTTGAAAATGTGGGGGAGTATAAGTTTGTGGATAACAAGCCCAGCTGGTTTGAGCCGGTAGATTCCTATTCCTATGGAGCGGCCTTCGCCGACCTGGACAACGACGGAGATTTGGATTACATCACCAACAATCTGAACGATGTGGCCTTTGTATATAAGAATACCACTTCCGAAAAAGGAAAAGGCTCTGCCAACTTCTTTCGCATCAAGCTAAACGGGACCGAAGAAAATCCATCGGCTTTCGGTGCCAAGATAGAACTCTGGAGCGAGGGATCCTACCAGTTTCAGGAACACTTTTTATCCAGAGGATATATTTCTTCGGTCGATCCGGTAGTGCACTTTGGCCTTAGGGATCACGAGTTGATCGATTCTGTAAAAATTACCTGGCCCACCAGCGGAGAAGTCACACTGCTTAGCTCCCTGGAAGCCAACCAGGTAATTGAAGTGGACTTTAGTTCAGCTCGCCAATTGGAATTTACCAGCGAAACGCCGGATTACCTCTTTTCACAAAAGAATGGTGTGATGGAATATTTGCATCAACAGGAGGATTACATCGATTACTTTCATTCGCAGAACATCCTGCCTCACAAGTTCTCCCAAATTGGCCCCATTATGCAAAAGGGCGACCTCAACGGTGATGGCGAGGAAGACATCCTTGTGGGAGCCTCAAATAACAGTCCAACCCGAATCTTCCTGAAAGAAGACGAAACATATAAGGAGGCTTTCATGGAAGGATTGAGCGGTGAGAAAAACTTTTCAGAGGCTGACTTTGCCATAATGGATGTGGATGCTGATGGGGACCAGGATGTGATAGCGCTGGCCGGCGGCTACGAAAATGCATCCGAGGAATATGTACATTATCTATATACCAATAAAAATGGGACCTTCATCAGGTCTACCTTACCCCTGGATCCCTTCCCAGCCTCTGTAATCAGACCATTTGACATGGATCACGACGGCGATCTTGACCTGTTCATAGGCGCCCGTATAAAATACAAGAGTTTTCCCTTTGCTGAAAACTCATGGATCCTGATCAATGAGCAGGGTCAATTCAGCCCGGAAAACACATTTCAGTTCGATCTGGGGATGGTCACCGATGCAACATGGAGCGATTACGATGGGGATGGATGGGAAGACCTCCTGGTGGCCCGGGAGTGGAATTCTCTGGCTGTCCTTAAAAACCAGGCTGGAAGCAAGCTGGAGGAACAGAATGTACCCGAATTTGAAAGCAAACATGGCATTTGGTATTCCATCACGGCCGGGGATTTCGATGGGGATGGGGATCAGGACTACCTGGCAGGTAATCTGGGTAATAATCATCGTTTTCAGGTGAGCAATGAATATCCCATGAGGATATATGCCATTGATCTGGATCGTAACGGTAGCATTGATCCTCTAAGCACCGCTTATTGGACGGATCAGCACGATGTGATGAAGGAGTACCCCATCAATTACTTTGACGAACTGGTGGGACAATCCTCCTATTTTGCCAGCAGGTTCAAAACCTATACATCTTTTGGTCATACCTCCTTTCAGGAAATGCTAACGGATGAAATGAAGGAGAGGATCGATCACATTTTCCATGTGAACACCACTTCCCACCATTTGATATGGAACGATGAAGGAACTTTCCGCTGGGAGGAATTACCCACTGTTTCGCAGTTGTCTCCAGTGACCGAAACCCTGGTTCATGATTTCAACAAAGACAATCTTCCGGACATTTTACTGGCCGGTAACGACCATACTTACGATATTAGTACTGGATATTACGATGCTAACAAAGGCCTTTTGCTGATGAGTAAGGATGGTACGGGACTAAAAGATATACTTACTCCGGCTGAAAGTGGACTGGTACTCCATGGTATGGTAGAATCACTCTTATTTCTGGATGACGAAAAGTCTATGATCCTTACCGGAATGAACCGCGATAGCGCAGTGGTTTTTCAGGTAATCCAGTAATCGGATTTCTGCTTAGGGATTCTTCAAGCAGCGAATGGAGAATCCGTTTGATTTCACGGCTACTTCCCTAAACAGATCCGGACCATCGTATTTAAGATTTCGGTAAACCACCGTATTTTTTGAACCATACCAGTTCTTTTCGCTGGAAGTCCACCAAAAACCGTCAATCCGCATCAGGTTGAATGTCCCATTGTAACTGCGATAGCCTCCAGGTAAGGCTGTGAACTTACTTTCATTGCTCGCCAGAGTATTGGGAGTTTTCCATCTACCAGTACCCTCTTCCTTCAGTGAGCCTCCTGCCACTGCCGCTCCTCCCAGACCGGATTCAAGGGCAATCCAGTCTTCGTCGGTGGGAACATGCCAGCCTTCCGGACAAAGCTTGCCTGTTTCCACAGCATGGAAATTATAAAGAGCTCCAAAATCCCCGGAATGCGAAGAATCGTTGTTATACCAGCTATAGGCAGGAATTTCGAGCTCTGCCCACTCATCGTAAGCTTCTACCCTCTTAATAGGGCTTCCATCGGAAAAAGTGGTGCTGCGCAGGTTCTCAGCCATCCAGTACTGGTCTCCGATCTGAACCACATCGTATGAATTGCCTTCAAGGTCTTTAACCTGCATACTGCCAGGCTCAGAATTAGAAGAAGATTTACATCCGATTAAGGCGAAAAACCCCGTGAAAAACAATGCCAGAATAATCTTACTACTCAAAAAGTGATTCATATATGCTTGATTAAATGCCTGTCTTAATTGTCTGAAAGCAGGGAGCCATCGTTTATCCAGAGTGTGACCCTGCTCATTCTATCGAAGGGAGGATATGGGTACATCCCACCAGTCACAAAATCCATTAGTCCATCCTTATTGAAATCACCGGGCTCCATAACGATCAGGTGGGTAGGATCGTTGGTAACATCTCTTCTTATGTATTCCATATCTCCCACATTCTCAAGCCAGATAAAACTCTGAGCCTCTGGGTCTTCCCACAGGTTGAATGCGCTTACAGCAAAGAGATCGAGGTCTCCGTCCTGATCTGCATCGGCCGGTCTCAGGCTATAGGCCCCCACCAGATCGCATATTCGGTGGTACTCAAATTCAATGTTTCCTTTGTTTTCAAACCACTGCAGGCCATGCCAGGGTTTCCCCTGGGGTGGAATGTAATCAAAGGCATCTCCATTGGCATAGAGGATATCCAGTTTCCCATCCTGGTTCAGATCGTAAAGGCTTATGCCACTGGAACCAAAATCTTCGTTGTCGGATCCCCATAAGAGTTGCATCCGAAAACTCCCTGTGCCGTCATTGATGTAACAATAAATCTCTTCCCATTCCTGACTTACCAGGGAAATGATGTCCAGATCCCCATCCTCATCAATATCCACAAGCTCCACATTGATGGGCCCTGACAAATTCTGTAGCATATGGGTCTTGAATTCACCATTACCCAGGTTTTCCATCCAACGAGTTTCGCCGTCATCATAACCAAATTGAGCCGCTGCCAGATCCATATCACCGTCTCCATCCAGATCACCGGCCCTCACATCAGCTACCCTGGCAATTCTTTCGATGATAATTTTTTTGGTAAACTGAAAGTTTCCATCATTCTCCAGCAATACAATGGAGCCGATTTTGTCATTGGAAGGATACAGCAAACCCAGTACGGCCACCAGCATGTCCTTGTCACCATCCCCATCAAAATCCTTCACCTGCACGTGGGCCGGTGCGATCAGATCCTCTGCCAATATTACCTCCTCATAGACGTTTTCAGGGTATTGCCGGATCCAGGAAACATAATTATCCAGGGCATCGGAGACGATCACATCCAGCAATCCATCCTCATCCAGATCTTCTGCCACCACATGAGAAATCATGGGCTTGTTTGAATATTCAAAGCCAATATGCTTTCGAAGCAGAAAATCGATCTTCTCCCCTTCGTGTATGGTCACAGAATTTTCATCCGATCCACCCTGCTCTCCTTCAGATTTCACCATTTTTCTTTGAATCACCTCAGAGATGCTCATGCCGCTTTTCTGGGCCTGGTAACGCAGAATGGCATAAGGCACTCCTACAATAATCAGCAACACCAGGGATACCGTAATCCAATTTCTGATTCTGGCCCTCTTTCTTTTCTTCTGCTTTGCAGTATTCGTCATGGATTGCGCATTTTAAGAAACTAAAAATAACTATTTTTACGCTCCGTCAGATTGTAGCAAGCGATTTTATGAGGAAAACCCCAACCCGGATTCGAAATGTGGCCCTGGTGCTTATCCTTGGGATAATTCCAGCACTTGTGTGTCAATTTTTCACGCAGGAGCCAACAGACAGACATATCCACATCAGGAATTTCCGTTATGGAAAGGATCCGGCCGTAATTCGATGCAACCGGGGTGATACCCTGCATTTGACATTTTCCTCCGACGACACCGGACACTCCTTTTTTCTGGAAGAATTCGATATTGATGTAAAAGTGAGTCCGGCCGTGGAGGAGGTCACTGTTTTTAGTACCAAAGACCCTTCCGACAGACCTGTCGTTACCAAAGAGCTGATCATAGTTGCTGAACATCCCGGATTGCTTAATTACCTGATCTCCAAAAGCCAGTACAGATGTCACGTTTGGTGCGGGCCCCTGCATGCCTTCGAACAAGGCAAACTCATCATACTGCCCAATACCCTCCTATGTTTCAGCCTGGGCAGTCTTCTGGGTGTAATTCTGATCTGGATATTGGCTCTGAGAAGGCGTCAGGATCCTGCAGAATATTCATTTTCAGACAAAGCTGGAATGAAAGACCTATTGGAGAAAAACCGATGGTTAAAAAAGCTCCTGGTATCCAGATGGCCTCAGGTAATATTGACCCTCTTAGCTCTGACTCTCATATATGTCGTGATAATGACCTCCATATTCGGTACAAAAATGTCGGGCAGAAACATTGGGGTTCTGTTGATGTGGGCGGTATGGCTTTTCCTCATTATTGCAGTAATGACTCCCTGGGGAGGAAGAATCTGGTGTACGATCTGTCCCCTACCCGTGTTCGGGGATCTGATTCAAAGGGGATCCTTCTTTTCACCCAGAAAAGGAAAGACCAGGAATTACAACAACAAGTTTTTCGGACTTTCGCTTGTCTGGCCCAGGGTACTAAGTAATAACTGGCTGAGACTCATCGTCTTTCTTGCTCTGGCTACTTTTTCTACGACCATGGTGGCTTCTCCAAGAGTTTCGGGACTGGTGGTTTTAATGCTTTTACTGATACCAACCTTAATGGCAGGAATCTTCGAATTGAGGGCTTTCTGCCGATATCTCTGTCCCGTTCACGCTTTCGTGGGTCCATTCTCAGGATTGAGTAAAATTGCACTGAGAAACAAATCTCAGGAGGTCTGTGACAGGTGCAAAGCACATTACTGTGAAAAAGGGAATGCTCAGGGGTGGGCCTGTCCTTATGGGCTCAATGTGGGAGAAATGAAAGAGAGTGCCAATTGTGGCCTCTGCCTGGAGTGCATTCGAAGCTGTACCTACGACAACGTGACTGTATACAAAAGGTCTTTTGCCTCTGAACGAACTATAAAGTTCCTGAGTGATGCATGGCTATCCATTGCCATATTTACCATTGCGATCATTTACAGCATCCTGTACCTGGGACATTGGCCCGAAATCAGGGAATACATCAACATCCTGGATAAGAAAAACTGGGATTTATTCGGAATTTATACGGGCACTCTTTGGTCCATGGTACTGCTATTCATGCCAGCTTTGTTCTACCTGTTGGCACTCTCTGGTGTTGCCCTGTCCAAAACAAAGCTTAAAGCCAAGGAGGTATTCCTGAGTTATACAGGGGCTCTGTTGCCCTTCAGCCTTTTGCTTTGGATGGCATTTGTTATACCCATGCTTTTCGTAAATATCACCTTCGTGATTCAGTCAGCTTCCGATCCCTTTGGTTGGGGATGGGACTTTTTCGGGACAGCCAATACAGCCTGGCATCAGTTCCTGCCACGATATATTCCCTGGATACAGGCTCTTCTTATACTGGTGGGTTTACATCTGAGCCTTCGAAACATCCTTCGTAGCTGGAGAGAGAAAACACTTTCCAAAGCGAATCAAGGATGGCTGAGTCTTCCTTTCACCCTTTTTCTTATCGTAACCAGTGCAGCCCTTTTATTCTTCTTTACCAACTAAAGCCCTGGCAAAATCCCGAGTATCGACCTTACGGGTATTGTATTCCCTGAGGTATTGTTGATGCTCTTCATCCATGGGATAGCTTTCATCTTCTCCGTAAGGATAGGAGCTCATTCCGTGAAAGGGTAAGGGTCCCACTTCCTGGCCAAAAGCCGTATTCAGGTCGCCGTCTTTCACCCAACCCACGCTGTGGAGCAGGAAATCCCTCTTCCATCCCTCCGGCAAGGCAGGCAGTGAGGAAGCATCAAATTCAATGGTGGTTTCATCGCCTGCATTTTTAATCTCGTACATATCATCTGCCTCGAGTAGCAGGGGCAGCACATCTCCAAAACGGGTATAGTTCCCCGTAAGATCGCGCCATTTAGGTTCTGTGCTCACCTCGTTGTAATCGAACCAGTGAGGCCCGTACCTTCCACCCTTCCGGTAGGTCCGGGAAAATCCACGGTAATGCAAATCGGCAGCACTTGGCTCCAGCTGGTAGGAACGTACCTCCGTATCCGGGTCACCCTGGGTAAAGAATATCTGGTCCCAGTGCAGCTGCATATTGGTCCGGATCCGAATCCTGGGATCTTCGGGATTCACTTTCCCGCTCAGGTCGGCTATCAACATTTTATCTTTTCCCATGGGAAAGCCCAGGTCGGTTATGATGGGCTTCCATTGACCCTTTTCGTCCAGTGCTTCAATGACCGGGGCCAGTATTCGGGTTTCATCCGATTGGGAAATGGAGGCATTGATACTGGCATCCGTAGGAAAGATCCAGCCGTAAAAATAGAGATAGAGGCTTTCTGAAGGATCTATTTCACCAGGATCAATGGTAATTTCGGACAGCTCGGTTACTCCCTGGTATTCCCCCTGCTTGAAGACAGGAGTGTAGTTGTTATCCATTTTTGCCACTGCGGGAAGCAGGTCTGTACCATGCTGATCGACCACCGAAACTGGCAAGCTGGCTTCGCCCACCTGAAACAGTTCATAACCATCCAGAGAGGGTGGGCCCATGCGTTCGTCCACATAAACATCCACTTCTGCGGGATGGTCCAGGACTACGAGACCGATTTTATCGGTATAAATGGTCTCCCAAAGCTCCCCGGTAAGCTGTACTATGTATTTGTCTCCCTGCATCTTCATCATTTCGCCCGGAATCTTTATGTAATCCACCGAGGCTCCTGAAGGTGCATAGGTGCTTGACTCACCCATGATGCCCAGTGGCATGCCCAGGGCACTTTTCCACATGACGTCTTTCACGAAACCATACTCTTCGCCATTCCAGGCGTAGAGGAAGGGACAGGAGCCTTTTAACTGTTGTTCCTCAATCAGATCCTGATTGGTAGCCGGGAAAAACATGTTCTGGGGTACGCCATTGGTCCAGAGAATACGAATGACCTCTGCCTGCTGCCGGGAGCCAAGTCCGAAATGAATACTTGGACCGGTCACTACCTTGGATTGATAGAGACTTCCGGCACGCATTTCCACTTTGGCTCCAATACCGTAATAATTATTCTTGGCACCGCCTGCCCTTAATCCCACCAGTTTCATTTTGATGAAGTGGTGATTGTTACCACCATCGTTGCGCAGTAGTCGGATATCGCCTTGAATGCCGGTTATACCCAGGTCCAGGTCTCCATCGTCGTTGTAATCAAAAATGGTGATCTTATGGCCCGAAGTAAGATCCTCAGGAAGAATTCCCGGGGAAAGCCACATTTTCCCGCTTCCGTCGGCATGGTACAAAATCGCTCCGCTCTGTCCATCCCTGGTGGATTCGCCTACTACCAGCAAGTCCAGGTAGCCATCGTTATCAAAATCGATAAACTCCGCATCGTGTACCCTGACGCCTTGCAGGCTCTGGGTCACTTCCTCCGAAATGAGATCTTCCTCAAAGGTCCCATCCCCCTGGTTTAGCAACATGGCAGAATTTCCGGGAACCAGGGAAGCAATGAAAAGATCGGGAAATCCATCGTTGTTGTAGTCACCGACACTGACTGCACTGGATCCCTCCCTGGGAAGGAGACCTGCTTCAGCACTTAGGTCGCGAAAAATACCCTGCCGTTGGTTGGAGTAAAGTCGATTGGATCCATCGCGGTTTACCACCACCAGGTCCAGGTCCCCGTCTTCGTCGAAATCGGCGAAGGCTGCATCAAGGCTTTCTACATCCACTCCAGCCAGTCCCGAGCGTCCACCCTGTTCGGCAAAGGTGCCATCCGAATTGTTCCTGTACAACAGGTTCTTCCCTGTTCCGGTTAGGAAAAGGTCCAGATCTCCATCGTGGTCGTAATCCAGGAAAAGCGATCCTGAAGCCAGGCCGGGATCGGCCACACCTGCCTGCTGGCCTAACTCTGTAAACTTCTCTTCTCCGCTGCTGCGATACAATACATTGGCTCCTTCCTTTACCACGTAAAGATCCAGAAATCCGTCGTTATCAAAATCGGCAAAGCGGGCAGAAGATTCGATCCCATCATGGCTGATACCCGTTTCTGCACTCACGTCCTGGTACACACCCCATTCGTTTTTCAGCAGGTAATGCTTATAATTACCGCTTGCAGGATCGTAGCGTCCCACATAGAGATCAATGTCCCCATCTCCGTTATAATCACAGGCTGAAAGGTGGGAATTAGCCCCATCTTTAGCTTCTGAGAGCTCCTGGGACTGCAGCAAAAAATCCAATCCTGCTGTGGCAGTTATATCTGTATACTTAATGGCAGCCAGTACTTCTTCCCAGTTGGATGCCTGGAAACCCATCTGGGTTTGCGCGAAGGTTACCACCGGCGAGCCCACCAGTGCTCCCCCAGGTCCCTTCAGGTCCATCATACCAGCCTGGTAGGGTGTGGTGACTTTCATGTAGTTGTGAAAGATCATATAGGCCACCGAAGCTTCTTCTAAGTCCCCTCGCCGAAGTGCATTTAGCGACTGGTCGTAATAGTCCACAGCTTCCTTGGGAAACTCTGGGAAAACCTGTTGAATTGCTTCAAGGCCGGCCAGCGACTCATCGCCTACTCCTGCAGTTAGCAGGATCTCAATCAGGTTCAGACGAGGTACAATATTCCCGGGGACTTTCTCAGCCAGCTCGGCAGTATATTGCTTGCGTTTATCCAGAGCATCCTGGCCCTGCATGGACCCATAGAGCTCTGTGAGATTATATAGGGACTTCACATGGCCTGGGGAGAATTCCATGATTTTCTCCAATTCCTCCACAGCCTGCTCCGAATTACCGCTCATATCATACACTTTAGCCAGAATTAATCTGACGTCCGGATCCTCAGGCCTCATTTTAATGGCTTTGAACAACCATTCCTCTGCCTGGTCAAACTCTCCCATTCTGAGGTAAACGATCCCCAGGTTGGCATATCCCATTACCTCGGCATCGTCCAGTTCTATGATCTTTAAAAACTCTGCCTCGGCCTCTTCCAGTTTGTTTTCTTCCAGGTAGGCCAAGCCCAGTGTTTTAGCTGAAATCATTTGTTCCGCCCGTTCCGAATCGCTCAACTGCGATCTTTTACAAGCCTGTCCGGGCCATATCAAGAGCCCGCAAATCAACCATATAAAGCTTCTGTATCTCATGATCTTTCTAACCATTTCAGAGTCCACAAGATACGAAAAACATACTGTGCACTCCCATGGATTTCCTAACTTTGTAAGATGAAACAGAGACTCAAACGTCGCGAATTTGCGAGGCGTATTGGCCTGGGTACTCTCTCAGTGGCCGCCCTGGGTGCCTGTTCAGGAGAGGAAAAGCCCGGAAAAGACGAGCTTACTCAGACCGATCAGGATCTTTTTCAGGAAGCACTGGCCGAGAACAGGCTGATGCCCCGCGATCTGGTAAGGCAAATGCTGGATCAAAAGGTGAATCTGTACATGCAGCGCTCGCACCATTGCGCCCAGAGCTCTTTTATGGCCCTAAGCGAGCAGTTTGCTCTGGATGGTGAGCAGGTGTTTCGGGCATTGACTCCCCTGCCGGGAATTGCTGAACGGGGAGAAACCTGTGGTGCTGTTACCGGCCCCCTGATGGCTATGGGACTTATTTATGGAAGGGGTATTCAGCAAATGGAAAACTGGGGCCTTTACCAGAGCTCCTTGCTACCAGCCGGACGATTCTGTGATCGTTTTGAACAAGAATTTGGAACCACCCTTTGCCACAAAGTACAGGAAGGCAAATTCGGAAGATGTTACAGGCTCACGGATCCGGGTGAACTGCAGGATTTTCAGAATGATGGCGCCACGGAGCTTTGCTCAGAAGTGGTCCGGAGTGCCGTAAACATGGCTGCGGAGACTATTCTGGACGATACTACCCTATCCTAAGACTCAGGCGAAGTCTCCTTTTTTCCAAATTTTGGATCGATCTTCAGGAAGGGGATTACCAGAAAGCTGGGAATGGTACAGATCATAACCCAAATGAAAAAGTGCTGATAACCAATCAATTCCTGCAGCCAGCCGGATACCATACCAGGTATCATCATGCCCAGTGCCATAAAGCCGGTGGTTAGTGCAAAATGTGCCGTCTTGTGTTTGCCTTCAGATACATAGATCATATAGAGCATATAGGCAGTAAAACCAAATCCATAGCCAAACTGCTCTACCGCCACCGAGGCTCCAACTACCCAGAGCGATGAAGGCATTACATAGGATAGGAACACATAAACCAGGTTGGGTAGGTTCATGGCAGCCACCATCCACCATAGCCAGTATTTGAGTCCTTTACGCGAGGCCGCGATACCCCCGATGATGCCTCCAAGGGAAAGTGCAATGATCCCAATGGTACCATAGATCAAGCCCAGGTCGCCTGTGGTCAGGCCCAGGCCATCAGCCTCCCGGGAGTCCAAAAGGAAAGGAGAGGCCAGCTTCACCAGCTGCGATTCTCCCAGGCGGTACACTAGCAGAAATAGCAGGATCACTCCTATATTCTTCTTTCGGAAAAAATCAGCGAAGGTCATCAGGAACTCCTTCATAAACCCTCCTTCACCCGTTTTATTACTTACGTCCTCTGCGGGTCTGGGAAGGGCAAAGCGGTGATAGATGTGGAAGCCTGCAAAAAGCAGGGCTACTATGACAAAGACCATGCTCCAGGCAAAGCGGATGTTTCCACTAAGACCGGTGAAGGTCGCCGAGGTCGATTTGCTAAGTTTGGGATCCAGCTGAAATACCGCAAAAGCCGGAACGTCCCAGTTGCTTTCGTTAAACTCGAAACGGTAACTGCGCACCAGGCCAATGCTTTTGTCACCCTTGTCGAAACTAAAGTTCAATACTATATTCTCTCCTTCCTCGGGCCGGGTGCTCAGCCGGAACCAGGTATAGGCCACATTTCCGGTGGGTTCCGTTCCCGGTTCAACTGAGGCTTCCTCCTCATCGGCCGGATAAAAACCGTGACGGGTGTTCCATGCATCCACCTCATGCACCAGAGCTGCTGCATCTGCTTCCGAGATGTTGGCTGTACCAATTTGAAGCTCACCGGGACTCACAAAATAGGTCTCCTTGCCTTCCGCTTCCGCAGAAATCTCTTCAGGCTGGAATACTGCGCTGGTTTGTCCTTCTTCAGCATACACCTGCACATCCACCGGGGGCAGTCCTGTTTTGGCTTCAAAATAACCCGCCAGAATCACCAGCAAACCCTGACCTGTGAGCATGGCGATCCTGTAAAAGGTACTCCTGATGCCCACAAAGAATGCCTGATCGCCTTTGGAGAGACCCAGCATATAAAATCCATCGGCAGCAATGTCGTGCGTGGCTGAACTAAAGGCCAGAAGCCAGAAAAAGGCCAGGGTTAACTGCAGAAAACGATCCAGGGGTATGGTAAAAGCCACACCCGCCAGTCCGGCTCCGATAAAAAGCTGCATTATCAGAATCCAGAAGCGCTTGGTCTTTAACATGTCGACCACGGGCCCCCACAATGGTTTAATTACCCAGGGCAGGTAGAGCCAGCTGGTGTAGAGGGCGATTTCGGCATTGGATATACCCATTCGCTTGTAGAAAATGACCGATAAGGTCATTACCAGCACATAGGGTATGCCTTCTGCAAAATACAGGCTGGGCACCCATGCCCAGGGTCCGGAATTGCGCTTTTTTACTCCTGGTTGGCTTTCGGTCTTACTCATAACGTTTGTTTAAGGAAGCGTCGATAAAGTAATGCTTTAGAATCTCCTGGTGGGAGTAAGCCTTGCTGGCCATCACTGCTGCACCAATCTGGCAAAGGCCCACACCATGGCCCCAGCCTGATCCTTTAAGGACAAAAGCAGAAGGAACTCCATCTATTAGTCCTTCTTTTTCCACCACAAAGGCCGAACTGTATAGATGGGAAGTACTTAGCCAGCGCCTTATTTCCAGTTCTTTCCCTACTATCAGCGTCTTTTTTGTACCCACAATTTTCAGTTTGACAAGTCGTCCCGATTCGCCCCGCTCCACAGGAATCAGGTCCAGTATCTCTCCAAAATCAAAGCCCGATTTCTCCCGGATCAAATCTCCCAGCTCTTCCTGGCTGTATTTTACGATCCACCTGTAAAAATCGCTGGAGCTCTGATCGTAGTCGTTCAGCACCTGGCGAAGCAGCTCAGCATCCCGCGTATTACAAAATGCATCAGGTGTACTTCGGATAAATTCCGATGCATGACTTTCTATCTTCAAATCCAGTGTATTTACCGGTCTGGAGGGGGGATTATCATCCACCCGCTGAAGGTAGGGATGTACTACCGGCTCCCAGCAATGCTGAAATTCTTCCACCACCCCACCACAGCACTTGGAAAAGCGAGCGTCACAGATCTTTCCGGCGTACTCCAGGACTTCCCCGGCCGTTTCATGAACCGCCTTTACCACCTCCGGATTGTGGGCCCTGGTAATTCCCTGATAACGCTGACAGTGATCATCGGCACACACATGGAAGCGATCGTGGTCCTCACGGTCGTACCACCGGATGTATTCGTCCAAAGTTTCATGAACCAGTTCGTAGTTCTCACCCGATCCGACCAGTTCTTTCTGCTTTTCGATCTGGGCCAGCAACCAGCTGCGGGAAATTATCGTGTGTGCCTTAAGCAGGGCCGGTGAGCTATCGCCCCGCATCTCGGAGCTGATTACACTGATCAGGTAGTCCTCCACCGATATTACATTCACCACCTGGATCTCTCCATCCAGGATGATCAGTTTCAGGTCTCCCTGAAAGACCTGCTCTTCCTTCTGTTCCCAGTGAAATCCAATCCCGATAACAACATCCTCAATGGTAAAGCTGCACTGCTCCCCATCTGAAGCTTTCAGGACTACGGAGCTTCCCCTTGCATGTTCCTTACCCGCTCGAAGTATTACAATCTCCTGTCCATTCAATACTGCTTCGGCCTCATCTTTCCAGGAGACTTTTTCTCCATCCAGGCTAAAGGGCCCATCCAACCTGAATCGAATGGAAAGGGCTTTAACAATGCCCACCTCTATCTGTGGTGCTGAACTTTTGCTCATCAGCTTTTGGGTTTTATGGTTTTTAGAAATTGATTCATTTCGACGAACTGCTCTGGAGTAAAGCTCACCTGGGAAAAAATATCTTCGATATCCTCGCGGGTAATTTTTTCAAAATCCTTCACCAGGGGAGTAATCAATGCCCCTCCCATATCCACAGAGGCCGGACTCAGCAGAATATTTTGCTCACCCTCTTCGAAGTATTGCCAGGGACGATGTTTATGGCGGGGAAAGAGCAGAACCTGCCAGCCCTGATCGTAATAGGAAAGCATATTGATCATGGGTTCACCCTGCTGCAATTTTCTGATATAGGTGAATGCCTCTGCACCCAAAAGCTTAAGTGACTCAAGGGAATCTGACTCCAGCAGGTAAAACCTTCTTAGTCGGTCGTTTACGGCAGTTACACTCAGGGAATCGGTATGTAGCAGCTCTTCCCCGTACTTCTGCTTTAGCATGTCCACCTCCTTCTCGATGGGCATAAATCCCCGGTTGCCGGCCTGGAAATGCATGTGGTCCGGGGCTGAAGCTCCACAGTTTGGAGCATTGTAAAATATGGCCAGATCGGGCAAGGCCCGGCTTAGTTCCAGAAAGGCACCAAATTCCGACTCAATTACCTGAGGTGTATGCTCCGCTTTGGCAATGGTGTAGTGTTTCTGAAAAATGGGAAAGGGATTGCACAGGATCTCGTATTCCTCACCAAACCACACATTTTTCTCTTCCGCCGGACGATTCTCCAGGCAAAGGAAGCAGGCTCGCTTCTCGATGGAAACTTTGTCTACCTTGGCTGCAGAGGAGACAATCCGCTTGGGGTTGCACTGCACATGGATGCTGAATCCGTCAAAATCAAAGTGCTTCAATTTTGCTCCTGAGAGCTTCTCCCAGTTGGCTCCCAGTAAGGGCCAGCTGGTAATCTGATCCTCGAAGAGGGCATCTGCTTTTTCCTGAATACTCATTCCGACGCGTTCTGCTTGATTCTGGCGGCCAGTTCAAAACTCCTGAGCCGGTCCTTGTAGGTATTATGCTTATTCTGCGCCTCAACACTAAGAGAAGCATCTGAATTGTCTTCCCATCTCCTGCACAGATAAAGGGACTTATAGATACGACCGATCTGATAGCGCCTGCTGATGGCCAGTCCCACTGCATAATCCTCCCCGTAGCTAACGTTGGGTACGTTGATCTTCCTGATCACCGGTGTATAAAAGGCCCTGGGAGCTCCCAGTCCGTTGATACGTAAGGCATTGTTCCGGCCATTCTCCGGGGTCCATTCCTTGTGATCCACCAGTCCGGGAGGAATTTCTTCCAGCTTAAAATTTACCATCTGATAAGATCCAACCACCATGGCACATTGCTGCTGGTAGAAGGCATCTACGATCTGTTGCAGGGTATCCTTCCCGGCATAGAGGTCGTCGCTGTCGAGTTGCACCGCAAACTTACCGCAAAGGGGATGGTGTATCCCCACATTCCAGCATCCCCCGATTCCCAGATCCTTTCTGTCGGGTATCACATGAATCAACCTGGGGTATTTCTCTGCAAGCTCCTTGACCATGTCGGTAGTCCGGTCGGTGGAATGGTTGTCCACCAGGATCAGGTTGTACTCAAAATTGCACTCCTGTTCCATCACCGACTCGATGGCATCACTAACGGTCTTCTCACGGTTCAGTACCGGGATAATCACTGAGGCCTCCACCGGAAAAGATTTTTCTTCAAAACCTATGCTTTCAAATTCCGGTTCCAGGTAGCCTCCTATTTCCTTCAGATGCGTGCTTGCGGCCTTCTCCATCTCTATCTGAACAGCTCTGTTCTTAGGATCCACGTAGTCGAACATTTTCTTACCCGAAGCACGGGTATCAATGGCTTCCACCCTGTAGAGGTTCTCAGGAATGCGCCAGGGCAATCCCTGCTGACTGATTTTCAGTCTTAACTGGTACAGTCCGGCAAATTCCAGTGATTCTTTGATTCCTCCCGCTGCTTCAATAAGTGCTGAGCTATTAAAGAAGAGTATGGGGCCAAACTCAAAGTCGTCCCGCAGGCTGCCTGACTGATAGTCGATAACCGGATGGGCCTGTAGCTTTCCCTCCGCTACATCGAGGTGATCAGAATAAACCATGGCAGCACCGGTACCCGAAGCTACCTCAAGAAATCTTTCCAGGGCCAGCATGCCAAAACGGATCCGGCTTTCACGCGTCAGGATCAGGGAATAGTCTGCACCAGTGGAATGATCGGCGATTTTCCGTATGGTATCCGTACTGAATTTTCCATCGGTCTTGATAAAGCCCCTCCCCTCTGCATTTTCTTCAAACTGTTCTGTGCCAAACATATATACCCTGTTGACCAGGGGGCTGGCAAGCAGCTCAGCTGCCGTTTCATCCATGCTTCCCGCAGAACTGCTGCTTATAAAACAATTAATCTTAGTCATCTTTGCTGTTTTGCATTAAATAGTTAATAGTCTTCTGCATGATTTCATCCCTCATTTCCGGTGCCACAATGGTTTCAAAGGGGAAACCCAGGGACACTACCCCATAGCTTCCCAGATAGGCAACCCCCGCACTCATATTGTTCTCCGAATACCTGAACAGAGTAATGGCAGAAGAATCGAAGGGTTCCAGGGCATCGGCTCCCTCTACGGTATAGAGCACAGGATCCATGCTGATATTGAATTGATAGTACCTGGTATGCGGGGCAAAGTCCGGATCCATGCTGTAGAATTTGCCAACCCTGGATGCATTGCTGGTGCGCCATTTGAATTTCAGCAGTTTACCCACAATGCTATCCTGTTTATTCAGATGCATGTCGGAAGCAATATGGGCCCCGCTGATAAAGAGCTTACCTCCCTTTTGCAGGTAGTTTTCCAATACCCCTAACATGGCTTCGGGCCAGACCTGGAAGTGCAGGACCGAATCGTTCTTGGGCATCCGGGTGGTTTTTTCCTCTCCGGCCAGGTAATCGAGCATGCTATAAGCACCCAGGTCCAGGCTATCCTTCATTAGCGACTCATCGCTTATGGAAACAAAGGAGTATCCGGCATTTCGGATGGAAACCCCGTGAAGGTAGGAAAAGTCGAAACTGTTCCCGGGTATAATGTGTTGTTCCAGATTGGCATAGGAAGCACCGTGTCCGGGAGAATCATCATCCAGCCAGGGAGAAGCCTTCACATAATCGAACTGATCGCCCACCGTATGCAGATCCACGCCCCATGGAACCCCCTGGTCCACCATATTCATAAAACCTGCATGCTGACTATCGTTAAACCAGGCCGGTCCGCTGACCCGATCAAAGGCAGAAATAATGGCCACCTGCCCTTTGGATCCGCTGGCGACGCAGGCTGAAAGCACCTCCGAGGGAAAGCTTTCTCCACCCTCATTTACCGCACTTATCTTGAAGGAGTAAATAAGATCGGGGTCTACTGTGTCCAGGATGTATCCGGGGCCTTCTACGGGAGTGCCCAGGTCAAATGCTCCCTCGCCTTTCCGGGTATAAACAAGGTAAGATTCCGGCTTTGCGGTGGGCTCCAGTGGATCCTCAACAGCTTCCCAGCTAAGTCGAATTCTGCCGTCTTCCAGTATCTCAGTGCGGAAATGAGTCACTGGCAAGGGTTGAACGGTATAAGGAAGGCCATAGTGAGCACTTAAAAAGCGTAGCATTCCTTTGTAAATGGACCGGCTCACATGGAAACGGAACATGGGTTCCTGTCCAAACCTCATATCCAGGAAATTCTGATGCGAAAAGAGTTCCAGCAACATGGAAGGCACATTGGGACGGAAGGCTTCACTGTATCCCTTATCCCACATCCCTCTGCGGGTCCAGGCCGGGTCGTACATGACCCTCAGATCTTCCACGATCTGTGTCTGGATCAGATCGGTCAGGTCGCGGGAAGACATTCTGGAAAGACCCGCCGGGAACCTGCCCTTATCCCGGTTGCTACTGTAGATACCAAGGGTACCTATGACCGTATCGTTATCGGTGATCCCTGCATCGGTATGAAAAGCAAAGGACAGATCCACAGGAATCCCAAGCCCCTTGGCCTTGCGGTTGACCAGGGGTCCTGAGGGTGCACCCATCAGGTAATTCACCCATTCGCCTCTGGACTGGTAATCGTCGTTGTAATCATTGTTCTCGTTGAGCTTCCACACCAGGCTGTCGGGCATACCTGCGTATTGAAGATAGTACCTCGCCCCTTCCTGATAACGTGGTCTCTGGCCCGTAAACCCGTTCCGGCTTATGTTCCCCATACCGCCACCAAATTTCACGGCATCGGCAGTAATCCTTCTTCCTTTTTTGCCACTCTGATTGCTCAGCACGACCTTTCCCTCGTCGGGATTTAGTCCTTTCCCAAAGGAGAATTTTCCCAGGTAGATCCAGGTGGCTCCACCCATCTGCTGATTCACTCGAAATTCGCTGATCCCTCCCTGGTGAAAAACACGGTACGAAGCGTCACTGGCATTCTCCTGGGAGGACTTATAGGATATATAAACTGCATATTCACCTTCCTCCGGAATATCGGGGATCCACTGGATCATATCAGAAGCCTTCCGGCTGCTAAGCATGCTGTGGTAGCTTCCAAGCCGGAAGGGATTCTCAGCCACGTAGGGCGGTTGACCCACAGCAAAGCCTGTGCCCAGTTCGCTTTCTTCCAGGTGATCTCCTCCTGTATACAGGCTGTTCCCGGTACTGCCATCGTTATCAACCAGAACCTCATGGATCTGCCAGTCCCGTTCTCGTGGAAGAAATACACCCGCACCTGCATTCTCCAGCATGGGTACCAGGAAGGGAAGGGTATAGGCCAAGGGGTATATGTCTTCCACCGTCTGGAAGATTCTGGCCCTTTGCCATTCCCAGCGATCCAGTTTGGGTTCATAGTACCAGCCATGGCTATGCCATAGCGCTATATTGATGTTATGAAGACTGGAATTCTCCAGCCAGGGCCTGGAAAGGTGGGTGATCAGCGGAGGAGCTTTCCTTTTCAGACTTCCGGGAGAGCGCTTACGGTCCATGGACTTGTTTCCCTTTCGGTGATAGTTGGGCACCAGGTTTCGGATGTCATCTTTCCCTGCATAAAGCTCCACCTGGTAGCTCGAGTATGGCTCTGTAAGCCCTGTGCCAATCCCTTTCAATAAACTATCCACCACTTCAGTCCGGAAGGGTGCATAGGCTAGAAGTTCTCCTGCATAAAGCCTGATTCTGTTGGGCTTGCTCAGCATATCTATTTTTCGGATCACAGTAGAATCTCCCTTCCGGTAGGCAGCAGCGTCCATGAACCAGGGACCGTTCAGGAGGGAATCGGCATTAAATTGAACTATGGCTCTTGCCATAGAATCGCTCATGGGAACCGCTTTCTGGGCATATAAGCAAATCCCCATAAGTAGGGTGCTTACCGCAAGGATGGTCTTTTTGAAAACTCCACTCATGTTACACTATTTATAGAGATGATACTTTGCAGAAACTGCCTTGAACTTTTCGCTGTCTTTCTTCCAGTACTTTTCCATCCGGGAAAAATCAAAATCTTTCATTAGGGAAATTCTGAGCCGGTCCGATCCGCTTACCATATCAAACATCCGGTATCTGTTTTCCTTACCTTCAAAGGGATTGAATGAGGGATCCAGTTTATGCGCTTCCTGTACAAACAGGAACTGGATAGTAGTCAGCTCTGCCCTGACCGGATCGGTCAGATGCATTTGCACACCTTGCAGAGCCACTCCCTTCCGCGGCATATAATAAGGTTTGAAATAGATGGGCCGAAACTTCACGCCATATATATCCAGGGCATTCATGGATTCAGCCAGAGCGGCCGCATCGATATTTTCAGTCACCATTACCTGGAAGGGAAGTGTATAACCGATCCCGATCATATTGGGATCCAGTTCCCCAATGATACCTGTGGCGGGATAATAAAAGGCGGTGCGGTAGTCCGGTATATGAGGCGAAGTGGGAACCCAGGGAAGGCCGGTTTGCTCAAAGGTCATGTCGCGTGACCATCTCTCCATAGCAACTACCTCCAATTTGCATCTCACAGCTCCTTCGAGCATTCCTTCTCCGTTCAGCAGCAGAGCCAACTCACCAGCTGTGAGGCCATAGATATAGGGAATCCTGTACTGGCCCACAAAAGAGAAAAATCCCTCCTCCACCAGTGGGCCTTCCACCCTCACCCCACCCAGGGGATTGGGGCGGTCCAGAATCACAACTTCCTTATCAAATTCCGCAGCCGCCTCCATAAGCAAACCCATGGTAGAAATATAGGTATAGGAGCGTGCTCCAATATCCTGGATATCGTAAACGAGAACATCCACATTGGCCAGGGCTTCCTTTCCCGGCTTTCTGTTCTTGCCGTAAAGGGAAAATACAGGGATACCTGTTTGCGGATCCACATGATCGTCCACATGATCGCCCGCAGAAAAATCACCACGTACGCCATGCTCGGGACCAAATAGTGCAGTAAGATCCACATGTTCATAGAGTATATCTATGGTCGATTGCAGCCGGGCATCCACACCCGTGGGATTGGTGACCAGTCCCACACGCTTGCCCCGGAGCAAATCAAAATCGCGTTCAGCCAAAACCTCGATTCCCGTTTTAACCTGGGTCTCAGTACGATGGGTGAAGATTAACAAGAGTAGGAAAGCAATTGGAAGGGCGGGTAAGAGCTGCCTTTTCATGGACCTGAAATTTGATATACAAAGATAATAATTACCTTTACTAATGATAATACGTCATACAAATTTTACCTACTTGCTTGCCCATGAACTCTCTTCTTACAGCGCTGACCAGATCCCTTGGTAAAGAGTTGGTTCATACCGATGAGCTCACGCTCATGGCCACTTCAGCCGATGCAGGATGTTACCGCAAGATACCAAAGATTGTCCTTAAACCCCAGAAGGAAAAGCAGGTTGTGGACGCCCTGAAAATCCTACATAAACACAATACTCCCCTCACCTTCCGTGCAGCCGGAACCAGCCTTTCGGGCCAGGCCATTTCCGATTCGGTGCTTTTGCAGGCACGGGGTGAACACTGGAAGGGCTATGAAATCATCGATCAGGGTCATCTGATTAAGGCCCAACCGGGTATTACCGGAACCCGCCTGAATCAGGTACTGGCTCATACCGGAAGAAAGTTCGGTCCCGATCCGGCCTCCATCAACTCGGCCATGGTGGGAGGCATCATCGCCAACAATGCAAGCGGCATGAGCTGTGGGATCCATGCGAACAGCTACGCCACCATTCAATCGGCCCGTATCATTTTTGCCGACGGGACCCTGCTGGACACTGCGGATGAGGAAAGCCGCAATAACTTTCTGGAAAGTCATAAAGAATTGGTGGAAGTGCTTCAGCGCATTCAAAAGGAACTTAGATCACGGTCCGATCTGGTGGAGAAAATTCAGAAAAAATACAGCATCAAGAACACCACCGGATACGGGATGAATTCCCTGCTCGATTTCGAAGATCCTGTGGATATGATCCTGCACTTGATCATTGGATCGGAAGGCACACTTGGATTTGTCTCCGAAGCTACCTTCCGTACAGTTCCGGTCTTACCTTTCCGGGCTTCTTCTTTAATTTATTTTACCGACCTGGAATCGGCCTGCAATGCAGTTCCCCTGCTTCGAGAGGCGAAGATACCAGCCATTGAGATTATGGACCGGGAAGCCCTTCGATCGGTGGAGGGGAATGCGGGAATTCCTGAATATATCCGGGAGCTGGATAAGGGAGTGACAGCCCTTCTGATCGACCTGGAAGAAGAAAGCCAGGAAGCTCTGGATTCCATGATTGATCGAACCCGCAAAGCCCTTTCCGGCTTTCCTCTGGTGCGTAATTTTGAAGTGACTGCCGACAGCAAACAGATCATTGATTTCTGGAACGTGCGTAAAGGGGTATTTCCCAGCGTTGGGGGCATGCGTAAACCCGGCACCATTGTTATCATAGAAGATGTGGCTGTGAGTGCGGAACACCTGACCGCCGCAGTGATCGACATGCGTCAGATGCTGGATGAACTGGGTTACGAAGATGCGGTTATATACGGGCACGTACTGGATGGCAACCTGCACTTTATATTTGCCCAGGACTTTTTTAGGGAGGACGAACTGAAAAAATACTCCACCATGATTGACCGTCTTACCAGGCTGATCGTGGAGAAATACGATGGTTCCCTCAAAGCAGAGCATGGTACCGGCCTTAATATGGCCCCCTTTGTACCACTGGAATGGGGTGAGGAGATATACGGATACATGAAGGAGATCAAAATGGCCTTTGATCCCACCGGCATCCTGAATCCGGGAGTGATCATTACGGACGATCCGGAGGTTCACCTGAAGAATTTCAAACCCATGCCGGTGATCGATGAAGCGGTGGACCAATGTATTGAATGCGGATTCTGTGAGATCAATTGCCTTACCGAAGGTCTCACCCTTTCGGCCCGGCAGCGCATTGTGGTGCAACGCGAAATCGAAAGACTGGCTAATGCAGGAGAGGATGCAACCAGAATGCAGGAGCTCATCAAGGGCTTCCGTTACGAGGGAGATGCCTCCTGTGCAGGCGACGGTCTGTGTGCCATCAGCTGTCCCCTTTCCATCGATACGGGAGTTATGGTCAAACACATCCGTGCCCGGAACAACAAACGCCGCAGACCTGGTAACCCGATAGCCACCTGGATAGCCAATCATTTCCGCACAATTCATGGCTTTGTCCGTCTGGGATTGGGATTCATGAGCGGATTGGGGAAAGTCCTTCCCTTCCGAAAGATCTTTATCTGGGACCGTCACATGCCCCGTCCTGTGAAAAACAAGCACTTAGCCCCTCCTGCATTAAAGGAACGAGCCAGCAAAGTGGTTTACTTCCCGAGCTGCATTAACCAGAGTATGGGAACGGCCGTGAGGGATCCCGAGCGTAAACCCCTGGTTCAGGTCACCGTAGAGGTACTGGAGAAGGCAGGTTACGACGTTATCTTCCCTAAAGGAATGAAACAACTTTGTTGCGGTACACCCTGGGAAAGCAAGGGATTTTTTGATCTGGCCGATGCCAAATCCAATGAACTTGAAAAAGCCCTGCTGGATGCCAGTGACTTTGGTTCCTATCCGGTACTTTGCGATACCAGTCCCTGCACGCACCGCATGCGCCGGGTGATGTCCAAAGATCTAAAACTATACGAACCGGTGGAATTCATTCACGATCACCTGCTCGATAAGCTGGAACTGGAAAAGATTCCCGAATCCATGGCCTTCCATATTACATGTACCAGTACCAAAATGGGCCTGGAAGAAAAATTCAGGAAGGTGGCACTGAGTTGTACAGAAAATCCGGTCTTCCCCGAAGAAGTAGGTTGCTGTGGTTTTGCAGGGGATAAAGGTTTTAGTCAGCCCGAAATCAATAGCTGGGCCCTACGTAACCTGAAGCTTCAGGTGGACGAACTGTCGGACGGATATTCCAACAGCCGCACCTGTGAGATCGGCCTCTCGCGCAATAGCGGTATTGATTATAAATCGGTGATGTACCTGGTGCAGCGATCCCTCAAAGGATAAGAGGCGATCAAAGAATAAGCATCTTTCGGATGGCAGAGTGTTTTCCGGCACGCATCCTGTAGGTATAATGACCCGGCTCGAGTTTGTGAATTTCGACACCCACACGATGCGAACCGGCACCAAAATACTGGTCGGATAAAGATTTTACTTTTCTGCCCATGGCATCAAACATCTCAATTACAACATGTTCCCCTGAAGTCAGAGAAAAGGAAATGTTTGTATACCCTTTTACAGGATTGGGATGGTTTTGACGCAGTTCCACCCCACTCTCATGGTGGGGTATGCCCAGGGTCTCGTCCTGATAGATCCGTACATAATCCAAAACCATCTCCTGCGGAAACTGGGTGCTTATGTCCGGGTTACCAGGCCAATTCCCTCCCACTGCCAGGTTGAGTAATAAGTGAAAGGGTTTGTCAAAGGGAGCTGGAAAATCAATGGTGCCAGTGTACCAGTCACCCTGGCCCTGGGTCTGATACAGAACACTGTCCACATACCAGCGCATTTCGCCCGGCTCCCATTCCAGGGCAAAATGATGAAATTCGCTATCGAAGGAATTCCCATCCGTCACATAATGTGTACCCTTGTATTGATTGTTTGGCCAGGCTGCACCGTAATGCAGGGTACCATGTACCTTGTCGGTCTCATGGCCCAGGTATTCCATGATATCTATCTCTCCGCTGGCTGCCCATCCTCCATAGGCCTCATCGGTGGGAAGCATCCAGATGGCTGCCCATAGCCCCTGGCCTGTAGGCATCTTGGCACTGAATGTAAAGCGACCGTAGGTCCAGTCTCCCGTACCCTTAGTTCGAATCCTCCCGGAGGTAAACTGACTGTTCTGGATATTTTCTCTTTTCGCAGTGATTGTAAGTTTTCCATCACTTACGGTGACATTCCCCTCCCGATAGTATTGCAATTCATTATTGCCCCAGCCGGAAATACCATATTCGGTTCCGTCACCTATCATGTAGGACCACATATCCGTATTGAGGGTATCTCCTTCAAATTCATCGGACCATACCAGGGTCCAGTTCTGGGCCTGTGCTATGCTTGATATCAATACAAAGCAAAGCCCAAATAGAATTGTTCTTGTTCTCATGGTCACAAAATAAGAAAAATCAAGGAATCCTGAATTTATCCGTACCACTCCCTGGACCGCCCCTGTAGCTTGTTGAGTACATCGAGGGTAATATTCACATCATCCACCACCTGGAAGTCGAACATGCCCACACAGATAAAGTCTGCACCATTTCTGAAGGCCCATTCGAATCCATCTTCAGGACGGATGGCCCCTGCGGCCAGTACCTTGAAGCCCATGACCGGGACGGTGGCCCTTTGCACAAATTCCACTGTTTTGTCGGGAAAGAGGCAGAAGCAGTTGTTGTGGAATTTATTGTGATCCAGGTAGTTCTTGCCATCTACCTCGAAGGGAACCCGGTTTTCGATGGGATGGGCCGACCAGTAGTTGTCGTGGTGCATGGTCTTCATGTAATAATCAGGTATGATACCGGCTTCTTCGGTGGCAATGAGAGCATCCACCGTATGGGAGGCCAGTCCGGCCACATATCCCTGGCGCCTGATATGGTCCATCATCTTCTCCACCACATCGATCCGCTGATCGCGGACCAGCCAGTCCACCTGATTACCCTGGATCTGGACAATGTCCACTCCAAAATCGATGGCCTTGTCGATGTTCACATAGTAGTCATCGTTCTTCATATCGGGATGGATCTGGGAAATCACCTTGATTTTGCTGCCTGTGGCTTTTTTATATTTGGCAAGTAAGGCATTGGTGGGAAACCCAATGTTGATGGTATTGATTCCTGCCTGCTCGGCAAGCATCAAGGTTTCGTAAACCTTCTTTTCGGTGTTGTAAGCTTTGAACAAAGAATCAGCGTAAATAAGATCCCGGGCGTGGGACCATCCTCCAACAAGATTGCCTCCCGCTACCAGCCGGCTGATTTCATGATCACCGATTTTTCCCTTGGGCAATTCTCCTTTTAGCTGATCCAGGGTGGAAAAATTCAACTGAATGGTGGCCCCCGACATCACATCCACGTTCTTGTTGCTGTTCCGAAATGCTCCCCATCCCATAGCCCCGAGTATGGGAAGAGTAGCCAGGTGTTTTAAGGCTTCGCGACGCGAGTTCTGCATGCCCGGATCTTCGGTCGCCTCCTTTGGAGGCTTACTCCAGCGCAGAAAATGTCCGAGGCCATATCCCCTCTGTTGGCTAAGTACAAACCATAACAAAAGGAAAGCTTCAATGAAATTTCGGTTTACTATGTAAAAGTGTCCTTCCGGGGAAGCAAAGAGGGAGGTGCCAAAAGGGGGATAGGCAAAATAATACAATACCAAAAGTACAATACCTGCACTTGATGCCAGCCTGATAAAAACTCCCAGGAATAGTGCCAGCCCGATTAATATCAGTCCATAAATATTGAAGATGTCCACCACCTTCACCATAAGTTCGCCGGAAGCCAACCAGTGATAAAATCCTGACAGGAAACCTGTGGCATTGGCCAGGTAAGACTGAGAGGACCAGTCCTCCATAAAAAGCTTGGAGAGTCCTTCGTACAGAAAATGCCATCCAATGGCAACTCGAATAATCGTATAAACGCTTACTTTCAGCCTGGAACGGTCCATGGGAATATGTTTTGGGGAATTTATGCCAGCTTTACTCTGACGGCGGCCGGGCCTTTTTGTCCTTTCTCCACTTCGAAACTTACCATGTTTCCTTCCATGATATCGTCCTGGAATTCGTTCACGTGAACAAAAACACTCTCCTGGGTTTCTGCGTCACGAATAAAACCGTAGCCTTTGGAATCGTTGTAAAAAGTGAGCCTGCCCCTGCGGATGGGATCCGGTCTGTCGTTGGGGTCCTGCCTGGGAATGCTGATCTCAATATCTTCAACTTTGGTCTTTTTCTTGGTGGTGGGATCCGGCGGAGTATCGGTGAGCATGCCATTCTCATCCACATAGGCAATCATATCGTCGAGACCCTTCTTTTCGCCATCTTTTCTGGCCAACCTTTTCTTCTCCTTATCCTGCCTTTTCTTTTCCTTTTTCTTTCTTACTTCTTTCTTGTTGAATGATTCTTGTGATCTTCCCATAAATACGTTTTAGTTACTTGATTATGTGCTATCAAAGTTAGCTTTTATTTTCGATTTTCAACTCCTGACAGAACTCAAATAGGGTATTGGAGCGTTCAATCATCTTAGAAGTGTGACAAAGATGGCAAATCCGTTAAACCATGAAGCACTTTTGCCATCTAATTTAGATAGGAATATGATATTGTCGTATATTTAATTCACCAAAGCCCAACATTATGAAAAAAGCACTTATAATAGCACTGATAGCCTCTATGGCAATGACTACTATGGCCCAGAACAGAGTGATTCATGGTAAGTTAACAGCGTATAACGAATTCCCGGTCATGAATGTGGAAATCTCATCCAAAAAGGCCAAAGCCACTACAGTTAGCGATACCCTGGGCAATTTTTCCATCGTCTGCATGGAGAAAGATGTGGTAATGATCAAACCCAAGGTATTTCGTCCCATCAATCAGAAAGTGAGCGCTAATACCGATTCCGTGAATGTAAATCTTGTATTTATCGATACCAAGAAAAACCGAGAGGCTGCCATTGAAAGTGGATTTATGCGAGAAGTGGACCTGAACTATGCAGTGGCTCACCTGGAAGCTGAAAACAACGATTATTGCAAGTATACCGATATATTCAGGCTGATTGAAGCTGAACTTGGTGGAGTTACGGTTAATAACGGTCAAATAATAGTCCGTGGCGGAAAAAACTCCTTCTCAGGTACCAGCCCGGCCCTGATTATTGTTGATGGCCAGCCTTCCATGGATATTGGATGGATCAGGCCCTGCATTGTGAAGTCCATCAGGGTACTGAAAGGTGTCGACGCAGCTATCTATGGTTCCCGCGGAGGCGATGGTGTTTTGGTGATTTCGACTAAATAATTCCTACCAGTATATGATTCAAATACCCGGGCGATCCTTATTTGCCCTTTTCCTGCTCCTTTCCTGCTCAGCGTTATCGGCACAGGAAAAGAGGGCCATGACTGTGGCCGATATCATGAAATTTGAACAGATTAAATCACAATCCATCTCCCAGGACGGACATTGGGTGGTGCATGATGCGGTCCCCGACCGTGGCGATCCCAGGACTATGGTTTATTCCACCGATGGGGAGAAGATCTATGAAATGGCCGGGGCAAAATCCCCGGTAATTTCTGGCAACGGAGCATGGGTAGCCGCTCAGCTAAGTGTTCCAGCCAGCGAATTACTGGTCTCGAACCGGGGTAAAGACGAGGGCCCTAAAACTGGACTTATCTTGCTCAACACATCCTCAGGCAAGCAGTCCACTTATGCTGATGTCCGGTCTTTCTCATTCAGCAACGACAGTAAGTGGTTAGCCACTCTGAAACACGATGAAAAAGAAAATAAAAGCAAGTCCAAAGACAAGGACAAGAAGCATGTATTGAAGGAGGGGACAAGCCTTAATCTGCTGGACCTGGAAGGGGATTCTCAAAGGGATTTTTCCTTTGTTACAAGCTATGCCTTTGACAGCCTGTCTCAGCACCTGGCATTTGTAGTAGTCGATACGGGAAACGGCGGTAACGGTGTTTACGTCCTGGACCTTTCAGATTCGTCAAGCGAACCCTTCCCAGTCTTTGCTGACAGCAGTGCCTGGGGAAGTAATCTGAGCTGGAATCATGGAAAAAGTCAGCTGGCTTTCCTGGCAGGGATCGCAGATAAAAAGGGGGAAAAGAAAATGACTGAGCTCCGGATCTGGGAAGAGGGCAAAGCAGAAGCCCCTTTGGTCCTGAACGATGAAAAATTGGAAGATGGCTGGCTTGTCTGGCACACAAATTCCCTGCACTGGTCTTTGGATGGTTTACGCCTGTTTCTGGGGATCAAACCCGAGTCTGAAATTATTCCTCCTGAGGAAGAGAAAGCGGACTCTCTGAAAAATTTATACAGCAAGGAAGATATTCTTGCGGAAAAAACGGTGGATGTCTGGCATTGGGAAGATCCCTACATCAATCCACAGCAAAAAATAAGGTGGAAGCAGGAAAAGGATCGTACCTACACGGGAGTATATTATCCACAGGAGGATCGCTTTGTACCCCTCGCTAACCCAGAGATGCCTTCCATTCACATCTCTGAAAATACTCATACTGTGCTTGGCTCCACGCCACTACCCTATGCAAGAATGGCTACCTGGGACAGTCGCTACAACGATTACTACCTGGTCGACCTGAAAACGGGGAAAAAGAAGCTGGTACTGGAAAAACTGCAGGGCAGACCCTCTCTTTCGCCCGACGGTAAGTTCCTGGCCTGGTATGATAAGGGGGATTGGCAATTAAGAAATGTGAGTTCCGGGGAAATCCGGAACCTGACAGCGGATCTGAGCCCTTCGTTTGCCGACGAGGACTGGGACTATCCGGCTGCCACACCCGGTTATGGACTGGCTGACTGGCAGGATGCCTCAAAGGCCGTATGGATCTATGATAAATACGATGTCTGGAGCTTCCCTACGGACGGTGGCCTGGCAATTAACCTGACAGAGGGAAAGGGAAGAGCTGAAAACCTTCAATTCCGTATCAGAAAACTCGACAGGGAACTTAAGTTCGTGAAATCCGGTGAATCGCTGTTTCTTTCTGCCTACCACGACTTTGAGAAATATACAGCCCTCTATTCCATGAAGGCCGGAAGACCGGGGGTAAGTCCCCTGTCTGAAGGTGCGGCCAAATATACGCTGATAGCCAGAGCTAAGGATGCGGATAAGTTGCTTTACAGCCGGCAGACTTACACCGAGTTCCCCGATCTCTGGGTAAGTGGTTTCAAATTCAGGAAAACAAAGAAACTTTCTGCATTAAATCCCGACAGGGAGGAGATAGCCTGGGGACAGGCCGAACTGGTGGAGTGGTCCTCCATTGACGGCACTCCGCTGCAGGGCATTCTGATCAAACCCGACAACTATGAGGCAGGAAAAAAATACCCTGTACTGGTTTACTATTACCGCTTTTTTTCTCAGAGACTCTACGATTTTAACCGGGTGGAACTGACACACAGGCCCTGTTTCCCCTATTACGCAAGTAACGGATACGCCATCTTCCTTCCGGACATTCGTTTCGATGTGGGAAATCCAGGCTATTCTGCAACCAAATGCCTGGTCCCCGGAGTGCAAAAGCTTATCGATGAGGGTATCGCCGATCCGGAAGCCATTTGTCTGCATGGACACTCCTGGAGCGGCTATCAAACAGCCTTTGCCATTACCCAAACCAATTTATTTACATGTGCCATAGCCGGAGCTCCTGTTTCAAACATGACTTCTGCCTACAGTGGTATCCGGTGGGGCAGCGGACTGGCCCGGCAGTTCCAGTATGAAAAAACACAGAGCCGGATCGGCGGAAGCCTCTGGGAAGCCAGGGACCTTTACATTGAGAATTCTCCGGTCTTTTTTGCCGATCGCATCGAGACTCCTTTGCTGATTATGTTTGGCGATATAGATGATGCCGTACCGTGGTACCAGGGTATAGAGCTGTATCTGGCCATGAGAAGGCTGGGAAAGGATTGCATCTTCCTGCAATACAGAGATGAGCCCCATCACCCCAAAAAATATGCGAACAAACTCGATTGTACTTTGCGTTACAAGGAGTACCTCGACCACTATCTAAAGAAGGAAGCCCCGGCTGATTGGATTAAAAATGGAATCCCATATACAGGAAAATAATATGATCGTTACCATTGTCCATGTAGAAGTGAAACCGGAACACATAGAGTCCTTTATTCGGGCCACCACGGAAAATCACCTGGAGTCCGTCAAAGAACCCGGGAACCTGCGTTTTGATGTACTGCAAAACGATGCTGAACCTCATCGCTTTGTACTTTATGAAGCCTATGAGACGGAAGAACTGGCCGCAGCACACAAATCGACCGCACACTACCTGCGATGGCGGGAGACTGTGGCACCCTGGATGGCCGGACCCAGGGAAGGGATCCGTCATACGGCCATTGTCCCGGACCTGTAGTTGGTTACCCTGAGGATTACACGTATTGGCCCAGCTCCATCCATCGCTGCATTTTGGCCTCGATTTGATCCAAAAGCGCTGAAATGCGAATGGATTTTTGGTTCAATGATTCGTAATCCAGATTCCCGGCAGCTATTTCCTCCTCCAGTAGGGCTTTTTCTTCTTCCAGGGAGGCAATTTCAGGTTCCAGCTTATCGTACTCCTGTTGCTCCTTGTAGCTGAGTTTTGTTTTCGGACTGCCAGGTTTGCCTTTGCCGGATTTAGCTTCTTTTGCCTCCATCTGATCCATGTCCGGGCTAATGCTTCCCTTTGAGATCAATGGCTTGGATCGGTAATCAGAATAGGATCCATAATGATCCCTGATGGCCCCCTCACCTTCAAATACAAAGAGATGATCGGTGAGTTTATCCAGGAAATACCTGTCGTGCGAGACTATCACCAGGCAACCCTTGTAGGCCAGCAGAAATTCTTCCAGCTTGTTCAGTGCAAAAAGATCCAGGTCGTTGGTGGGTTCGTCAAGGATCAGGAAGTTCGGATTCCGGATCAACACAGTTAAAAGGTGCAGGCGGCGTAGTTCTCCCCCGCTGAGTTTGGCAATATGCTTATACTGGGCCTCCGGCGAAAACATAAAATGCTCCAGAAAACGGGAAGCAGATATGGTCCTGCCATCTTCCAGTGTCACCACTTCTGCAATGTCCTTTACCGCATCAATAACCAGCTGATCTTCTTTCCAGGTGGCTCCCATTTGTCGGTAATAGCCCTGGACAATGGTCTCACCGGTGATTACTTTTCCGGCATCCGGGTCTTCTACCTCTGAGATCAGGTTCAGGAAGCTGGTTTTGCCGGTCCCGTTCCTGCCTATGACACCCAGGCGTTCTCCTTTGGCAAACTTGTAAGAGAAATCCCGAACAATGGAAAGATCGCCATAGCTCTTTTCCAGATTCTCCAGTTCCAGGATCTTACCCCCCATCCGGGGCGTTTTGACCTTAAGTATCAGGTCGCCACCCTCTTCCACCAGTGTGGCTCTCGCCTTGATCTTATCAAAGGCATCGATCCGTGATTTGGATTTACCTGTTCGTGCCTTGGGCATCCTGCGCAACCATTCCAGTTCCCGCTTCATGAGCCGGCCTGCCCTGTGCGCCTCCACCTTTCGCAAATCTTCCCTAGCTTCTCGTTTCTCCAGAAAATGCTCATAGTTACCCTGGTAAAGATATAAACTGCCCAGGCTTAATTCGAAGATCCGGTTGCATACCCGGTCGAGAAAGTAGCGGTCGTGAGTCACCATCAGGAGGGTGAGGGTCGACCTGCTCAGGTACTCCTCCAGCCATTCTATCATATCGATATCCAGGTGGTTGGTTGGCTCATCCAGTATAAGGAAGTCGGGCTCGTCAAGTAAGACAAGGGCCATGGCCAGGCGTTTCTTCTCTCCTCCGGAAAGCTTGCCCACCAACTGATCGGTTCGGGTAATACGGAAGAGGTCAAGCAATTGTCGAAGGCGACGTTCATAATCCCATGCATTGAGTCGGTCCATTTCTGCCGTAGCACCTTCCAGCTCTTTGGCAGTCTCATCGGAGTGTTGCTCTGAGTGCTGCTTCAATACCTTCTCATAGGCTTGGATCACGCTTAACATATGGGAATTGGCAGAGAGGATCAATTCATCTATGGTGAGGCTTTCATCCAATTCGGGAGCCTGCTCCAGAAAGGCTACCTTAATATCGTTCCTGAAGGTAAATGCTCCCGTGTCGGAAGATTCTTCCCCGGCCAGTATCCTCAGAAGTGTGGTTTTCCCCGTTCCATTTCTGGCAATTAGAGCCGTCTTGTCTCCCTTCGACAAGCCAAAGGTGATACCCTCAAATAGCTGCTGATCACCGTAAGATTTTGATAAGTTCTCTGCCGACAGGTAATTCATGATTGCAAAGATGGGTATTATTCACCCAGATCAGGAGAACAAAGTATTTATTTTATTCCGGATCCAATTCCGCGTCATCAGGAATAGCAGGAATTCCTGGAAGGCCCCTCTCAGGGGACCCGCCCGACGAAATACTGCCATCATCCTGTCCAGGGTCCGGTTGTATTTCAAAACCTCAGACATAACTTCCGGCTTATACTCAGGATCCATAATGATTTTTGCCACTTCCTGCCCTGAAACCAGGGCCTGGTATATGCCTTCACCCGTAAATCCCGATGCCAGTCCGGCCGCCTCACCCACCAGAAATACATCGCCGAAATGGTATCCCTGGTAGTCACAGGCTATGGGTCTGGAATCCAATCTGGATTGTCCGGGATCCATCCCCTTCTCCTTCAGCCATTCTTGAAAGTTGAACTTAACCTTCTGGCTATTTACCCTGGCCGGATCCCAACAACAACCCACAGCGATCTTAGATCCGTGCGGGAATATCCATGCATACCAGGTATGAAATTTTCGTGCATCCAGGAACATTTCCAGTTCCGGATGTTTCTGATCCACGGAGAAGGTATATTGCATACCCATCAGACGATGGCTTATTTTCAAACCCAGATGCCGGCGCACCACTGAAGCATAGCCATCTGCTCCTACCAGATACCTGAACCTGTACTCCTCGCCAGTTTTGAGTTTTAGCTTGTGATCGCCAATCTCAGTCACCTGACTCCGGGTCCGTACCACCACATCTGTATCGTTCAGCAAACTCCTCTGGTAGGCTCCCAGTTCTCGTCTGTCCACAGTAAACACAAAAGGAAAGGCTGTTTGTGTTTCGGCAGTTCTTCGCCTGGAATGCAATGCAAATTTGAGGATTTTTTGCTGGATCAAATGATCGGGAAGCGGTAGAATTTTCATGTCTTTCAGAGTGAGTCCACCGGCACACAGTTTGTCGCCGAAAGAGACATCCTTCTCCAGTAACAAAATCCTTAGCTGCGAGCCGGACAGGACTCTGGCACATTGAAGACCGGCAGGTCCCCCTCCTACTATAATCACGTCAAAGGCTTCCAAGGCTAAGAGCTTCCATAGAGTCACAAATATAGGGGCTTTATTTCATTGCTCCTTCTTAGTTATTAGCATAGTACAAGAAATTCAGTTATCTTACTTTCTCTTAAATAGTCAGTTTTTAAGCGCAAAAAATCCATGAAAAAATCATCTCTCAAGCTACTGATTTTGTCAGCAGTAATGCTAGCTTCATCCATACACCTATCTGGCCAGAAACCTGAGCTGCCCGATACTGCCAGAGCTGGTGAAAACGGTTATATTTCCGGTGAGCTAATCTACGCTCTTGACCAAAAGCCCACGCCCGAATGTCATGCTTCTACAATTGTGGAAACTCCAACCGGAATACTCGCTGCCTGGTTTGGAGGCAAGCACGAAAAGAACAAGGATGTGGGGATCTGGATCTCGCACCTGGTCGATGGGAAATGGGAAAAAGCAGTGGAAGTGGTCAATGGTGTGCAGGATTCTTTTACCCGCTATCCCTGCTGGAATCCTGTTCTGTTCCAGGCAAAAGAGGGGCCCCTGATGCTTTTCTATAAGGTGGGGCCCAGTCCCCGCGAGTGGTGGGGTGAATTGATGACCTCCGAAGACGGTGGCCGTACCTGGTCTCCCTCCCGACGCCTGGGCAGCTCCAGATTGGGCTATCTGATGGGACCCGTAAAAAACAAACCCATTCAGCTGGAAGATGGCTCCATACTCTGTCCATCAAGCACCGAAATCATAGATAAGGGTCAGTTGCTATGGAGGGTGCATTTTGAAATTACCCGGGACCTGGGAGAAAGCTGGGAGCTTATCGGACCCATCAATGACGGGGTGGAATTTGATGCCATCCAACCCAGCATTCTCACCTACGAGGATGGTCGAATGCAGGTACTATGCAGGACCATGCAGGATGTGATCTCTGAAAGCTGGTCGGAAGACGGAGGTCTTAGCTGGAGCCAAATGGCTGCCACCTCACTACCCAATCCAAGTGCCGGTACTGATGCATTAACACTGGACGATGGAAGGCAGCTGCTGGTATATAACCATTCGGGCAGAGGGAAAAAAGCCCCCGGGAGAAGGATCCTGAATGTGGCTCTTTCCTCCGATGGAATAAACTGGAATCCTGTGCTTACCCTGGAGAATCAGAAGGGAGAGTACTCCTATCCTGCGGTAATCCAGACTTCGGACGGACTGGTGCATATAACTTATACCTACCTCAGGGAATCGGTGAAGCACGTGGTCATTGATCCAAGAAACTTACCCGGGACGAAATAGGCTTTAATGCATTTCCTGGACACAGCCATATTCATTGCCTATATGATCGGAGTCACCCTCTTTGGCGCCTCCTTTTTTCGAAGGAACAGGACCTCAAATGCTTTTACTCTTGGAAACCAGAACATCCCCGGATGGGTGATCAGCATGTCGATCTTCGCCACCTTTGTGAGCAGCATATCCTACCTGGCCCTTCCCGGAATTGCCTACCAATCCAACTGGAATCCCTTTGTTTTCAGCCTCACCATTCCCCTGGCCGCCTGGATCGCCATAAAGTTTTTCATTCCACTCTACAGAAAGGTCAACAGTCCTTCTGCCTACTCTTACCTGGAAGGACGTTTTGGTCCCTGGGCCAGGGTATATGTATCGGTCTGTTATCTTCTCACTCAGCTTATGAGAGTCGGGACCATCCTCTATCTGCTGGCGCTCACCCTCCATGCCATTTTTGGATGGAATATGGCCCTGATTATTGTGATTACTGGATTAGCCATTATGATTTACTCCCTGCTTGGAGGCTTTCAGGCAGTGGTATGGACCGATGCCATCCAGGGGATCCTGCTGATCTGCGGAGCCCTGGTTAGTGTGACCTTCATCCTGCTGAAAATGCCGGGCGGAGCCGGTCAGGTCCTACAGATTGCCATGGAAAATGGAAAAATGAGCCTGGGCAGCTTCAGCCTTGAGCTCTCCACTTCCACCTTCTGGGTGGTGCTGGTCTACGGTATTTTTATCAATCTGCAGAATTTCGGGATTGATCAAAACTACATACAAAGATACATGGCTTCCCGATCTGACCGGGCGGCCAAGAGGAGCGCCTTGTCTGGTGGCTTGCTTTACATCCCGGTTTCCTTGCTTTTTCTGTTTATTGGTACAGCCCTGTTTGCCTATTTCAATTCCGGAACGGGAGTCCTGCCTGAAGATCTGAGAGACCTGGATAAGGCCGACCAGGTATTTCCATTTTTCATAGTCAGTCAGCTTCCCACGGGAGTGGCTGGTTTGCTGATTGCTTCCATATTTGCAGCAGGTATGAGTACCATATCAACCAGTTTTAACAGTGCTGCCACGGTCTTTCTCACCGACTATTACCAGAGATTCAGGAAAGGGAAGCAGGCCGACAGAGATTCCATGCGCGTGCTTTATATTACCACGGTGGTGATCACCCTGCTGGCCATCGCTGTGGCCCTGGCAATGATCAATGTGAAGTCGGCCCTGGATGCCTGGTGGAAGCTGGCTTCCGTTTTTAGTGGTGGCATGCTCGGGCTCTTCCTCCTGGGTGCTTTTACCAGGCACAGCAAATCAAGTGCAGCTGTAATCGGGGTGATTGCAGGTATTGCCGTAATTGCCTGGATGAGCATGAGCTCGCTGGCCGAGGATCCCTCCAGGTATGGAAACATCTTCCACTCTTATCTGACCATAGTCTTTGGCACCCTGAGCATTTTCCTCTCGGGCTTTCTTATCACCCAGATTACCCGAAGGCTCAATCGTTAACCACCACCAGTCTCCTGGAGAAAATTTCCCCATTGTCCTTTCGCAATACCACAAAGCAAGAGCCGGATATTCGTCCTCTCAGATCCACGGTTTCCCTGAATGATCCCATGGCAGTGACAGGCTTTGACAATACCTGACGTCCCATCATGTCCAGAACCTGGATCTCACCCTTCCAGCTTTCCTCCAGTTTACTTTCCACAAACAATATCCCCTGGGTAGGATTTGGGTAGATGGAGATACTTGAATTTTCTTCGCTTGCATCATTGACCCCGGTACTTCGCCAGCTGAACTCCAGCCAGTTCATATTAAACAGAGGAGCCATGATGGTCATTCGAAGCTGATGTTGGCCTGCGGAAAGCATTACCTGATCTCGGGTGGTAGTCCAGTTTTGCCAGCCTCCGGTGGAGGGGAAACTAAGCTGGTGGAGGAATTCTGTTCCACCATCGGGACTAATAATTTCCAGTTTCACAGCTCCGGACTCACTTAAAGCAGCAGTCCGGTAATCCACGTAATAGCTACCTGCTTCGCTTACATCAATGTAATAATCGGCATAATCTCCATTATCCAGGTAACCGATATTCTGTCCCCCACCCACATCGGTGGTATTCTCCAGTTCCAGTCCCGTTTCAAAGAAGTAATCTTCGGCCTGCACTTTGCCAGGAATGGCATGGATGATGGCCACACGGTTTTCTACTACCTTCTGACTAAAAGCATTCAGGTGGACTCCGTCGGTGGCTTCAATCTGGGTGCCGTCGTAGGATATTCTGATAAGATCGGCAGATCGCAGCGTTGTATTGATCCCGAAAGTGATGATCCTGGGATTTTCAGCATCCAGTTCCATGCTTTGAATGGTGACCCGGTTACCGTTAACCGTGATCTGAAAATTGGCAGGCATGGCCGGAAGTGGGCCTTCAAGAGGCTTATTCAGGTTCAGTTGAATGTTTTGATCATCCAGGGTGAAAGCCGAGATAAAATGTGTTTGCAGATCGGTGCTGGGCCCTTTCTGGTTAAACTTGAAGCTTCCCACATTAAATCCCGAATTGTCCACATAGAAGCGAATTTTCGTATCCTCGGGCGTCAGTAATATATTCGGTACGGTGATGGTCTGCCAATTCTCCCAGTCCCCTGTACTTGGGACGCTGGCAGGTGAGCTTATATCCGCGCTGCCCGACTGAAAGTGAAACTTGCCATCGGTGCTGATGGATGCGATCCTGACTTCCACATCGTACACGGATTCAGCGGCCACATTCACGCTGTACTGGATCCATTCATCGGTGGAAAGCCAGCCCAGGTTATAGCCATTGGTATTTACATTGTCCGTGGTTTTCTGCAGATCTACCCCATCGTTGCGATACACCCATCCATTGTTCCAGGAAGTATAGCTTCCGGTAGATACCTGATAGTTGGCCACATCCGTGTCGTAGTAGGCAGAATTGACCACTCCCATGTCAAAATCGGAGGGATAGACTACTCCCGGAATGTCCTGAACCAAATACGGAAGGGTTTCGTCAGAATACACCTGCCGGAACATGGCATCGATCACATCTTTATGAAAGACACAGTTCTCCATCTTATGCCCTTCTGCCATCTCCATAAGAGCGCTTTTAGCATAGGCTGCTGAGGGTTGGGTGCCTCCGTCGTTCCAGTAATCCAGAAGCACCTGGTACTCCGGTGTTTTCATAACCTCAAGTGGGCCGGCTATGGATTCGATCTTCTTCATGGGCCACCAGGCCCATCCAATTTCGTGATCTTCGAACAATTTAATGGCATCCCTGAACCAAACATTCGAATTTTCGCCAGATTCTCCGAAATAGAGGGGAACATCGTGTTGTTCCCTGATATCCAGGACCCACTGAATGGACTTCTGGTCGTTGATGGACCAGTATTTATGAGGACTGTAAACCATGTTGGTATCCCAGGTGGGTGTCAGACCGGTAAAATCGTTGGCAAACCAGTTTCCTTCAATGAACAGAATGTGATTGGTATCAACCTCGCGGATGCTGTCGGTAATCTGATAATACAGGTCGCGCAGCGGACTGTTGCCCGTCATATTCCAATTGGGTTCGTTGATCAGGTCATAACCGGCAATGGTTGGCTCATCGGCATATTTTTCGGCCAATTTCTTCCATAGCGCAGCAGTTTTGTTCCGATTCTCTTCGCTTTCCCAGAGCGAGGGTTTGGTGGGATCGTAATCAGAAATTCCCTGATCGTATCCCTGTCCGCCGGGTGCAGCATGCAAATCCAGGATCACGTACATATCATTGGCCTTGCACCATTTAATCAGGCTGTCGGTGAGATCGAAACCCGTTTCAAGCCAGGTATTCTCCCCAGGCACCGGCTCATCTTCAATGGGTAAGGTATACAGATTGTAATGCATGGGCAGGCGTACCGAATTAAATCCCCATGCTTTCAGCGAATCGATATCCACCTTTTGCACGTGGTTCTTGCGCCAGGTCTCATAAAAGAGCTCCGTATCGGTTGCTCCGATCAATTCCTCAATTTTAGCCCTGAGCTTGTATTGTGCATTAGCAAAGCCGGCAGTTTGCATCATATAACCTTCCTGCAGCATCCAGCCTCCCAGGCCCATGCCCCGAAGAATAACTGTATCGCCACTCTCATTAACTATGGCCTTGCCATTTGTTCTGAGAAATTCCTGCCCGCTTAGCTGCAGTATGCCTATCTGCAGCACAAAAAAGAGTATAATGTTCCGCGTTTTCATGGCGTCGAATATAGATAAATACAAACCAAATACATACCTTACTTTTGTTAAATATATCTCCGGAAAACATGAGAAATATCGTTTTTATCCTTTTCGTAAACCTGACATTTTCCCTCTCAGCTCAGGAAATAAAAAATGCGGATGCACTGGTCAATCCAAAAATCGCCAGGCAAGAACTCACAGTAGGCGGTTCAGGAGCTGATGTATCGGGCTTCGACAACCAGTCCATCCAATTTGCCATTGATGCCATTGCTTCTACCGGAGGCACGGTACTTTTAAATCCTGGAACCTATGAAATTACAGCACCGGTGCGTCTCAAGTCGAATGTGCATTTGAAAGGTGCGGGCAAGGAAAGCGTACTGAAAAGGGCCATGGGTGTTCAAACCAGGTACGTGGTGGATGCAGATTTCGGGGAGTTGAAACTGACCGTGGAAAATCCGGATGGATTTGCCATCGGTATGAAGGTGCAGGTGACAGATGACGATAACAACGGTTGCTGGAATGTATCCACCGCCTATGTCACTGATATTGTGGATAATACCATTTACATAGATAAGGGCTTGATCCGTGATTACCGCTCCGACAGGAATGGACTGGTCTCCAATGCCTCCTCGGTAATTGATGTGATGCATGCCGAGAATGCCTCCATTTCCGGGCTGGTCATCGATGGAAACAGGAAAGAAAATTTCTTTGCTGATGGATGCAACAGCGCCGGAGTTCTTATCATTAAATCGAAGCACATACAAGTGGATGAAGTCCAGGTAAAAGATTTTAACGGGGAAGGAATCAGCTGGCAAATCACCGAGCATGTGAGCATCACCAACTGCGAAATTTCAGGCAGTGGAAATACTGGATTGCACCCCGGAACGGGTTCACCCTTTTCCCTGATCGAAAACAACAATGTGCATCACAATGACCGGGACGGTCTATTTATTTGCTGGCGGGTATATCAAAGTAAGGTCAGAGGCAACCAGTTTCACCACAACGGACGTTTTGGGCTTTGCACCGGTCATAAGGATGTGGATGTCCTCTTCGAAAACAATCACATATACAGCAATGTCAGCGATGGGGTGAATCTTCGCGGCGAAAGGGAAAGCAATGCACCGCACCGGAATACTTTTGTTCGCAACGTTATTGAAAACAATGGGACGGAGAACGGCGGATACGGTTTCTCCATAAATTCTCCGGCCAGGGATCTCCTGCTCAAAGAAAACCGCTTCCTCAATTCCTCAGGCACCCAGAAAGCCGCCATTTACGTGTATGAAGCGGGATTGGAACCCAAGCTGGACAACAACCATTTTGATAAACATAAGCTGGGAACTCTGGTATTTGAGAATGAATAAACACCTGAAATGAAAGCAAGTTCCTTATTCTACAAAGCAATACTGTTGCTTATCAACCTTAGTATCCTTTCATGTACAAGCTCGCCGGAAAAAGAGATCATACTTACGATTTTCGCACATCCGGATGATGAAACTACCATTGGACCGGTACTGGCGAAATATGCAGAAGAGCACGATGTTTACCTCTTATTTTCCACAGATGGAAGCTACGGAGTGAATGATCATTCCGGGATCCCGGCTGGCGATTCTCTGGTGGAAATCAGAAAAAAAGAAGCAGCTTGTTCCTGCGCTGCTCTGGGAATCTATCCTCCTATTTTCCTGGATATTCAGGATGGGATGGGACTGAATGGCCATGGTAACTTTTACGAACAGGAAACCGTGCTGAAAAAGCGCTTGCTGGAAGCCATCCTCAGGATCCGGCCCACAAAAATCATCACCTTCGGCCCGGGAGGTGATACCGGCCACCCCGACCACAGGCTCCTGGGAGCCATCACCACTGAATTGCTTCTCAGGGAAAAGCTGATAGATGAGCTGGACCTTTTTTATTTTTCCTGGACCAGGGAACAGGCTGAAAAATACCCTGAATGGAACCTGAATTATGCCGATAAGAGTTTGCTGGATGTGGAGATTTCGTTCGAACAAAGGCACAAAGATGCCTTTATCAATTCCATCAGGTGCCATAAAAGTCAGTATTCCGAGGAACAGATGGATAGCTGGATCGCTCTGGAAATGGCAGATGAATCCCATGTGCTCTATTTCCGCAAATTTGAACGGGATTCCAGGTTGAAAACGGACTTCTGATCAAGAAGATCAAAGTGGATCTGCTGTTTTTGTGAACTGAAAGACTCCGGCAGACTCCTCTGTAGTGAATAATTTCATTTCCAGCTTACTACCTTCCATTTTGAGCTTAGCTTCCATCAATCGCTTGCCTTTCGTTCTGAAGGTACAGGTGAGCCTGTTACCAATCATATAAAGGTGATCCAGGGCATATAGATCCTTTCCATTGGAAACCGATCCTATGACCCTATCCTCATTGCAACTTATAGTCAGGCTTAGCCCCACCTCTTCTTCTGTTCTCCAGGTTCCCTGGAAAAATTGGGATTCGGATTGTGATGCTCTTAATGTATGCTTTGCAGTCCGCTCCATATATTCTTCCAGGCTGAGACCTCCGGTGGTAAAAAATTCCTCCGGCAGGATGGGAATCAGCTTTTTCTCAATAAAGCTATGCATTCTCTCCTGGGTAAATGGCACGAAATGCTCGGCGATTGTACTTTCCTCGATCTCATCCATATCTACCATGATCACAGGTCCACTGTTGGAAAAGTCCACATTCGCGAGGGACAGGGTTTTGATCCCCGGGCTTATCCTGGTTTTGTAGAATAGCTTCTGCGAAGTAACATCAAATACCACCGACCATTCGGGAACATCAAAGACAGTGATTTTTTCCAGTATATGGAAACCGTAATCCACTATGTCCTGCTCAGCATCGTACATGTCGATTAATCTGGCTGTTTTCACAAACCTGGGCACCTGCGGATCATCCAGGTCAATCTCGTATAGACCTCCATAGCCCTTGTAGTACTTCAGCAACTCCATTTCTCTTGGGTAGGGCGTATTAAAAAGGGCAGGTACAGGCATGTTTTCACCCTTGTGCACAACGACTTCGCCATCTATAAAAGCTATGGCTGCCGTATTTCCATGAGCATCTCCCACAAAAAAATGCCACCCCCAGCCACTGATCTCTATTTCTGATGCACAGGCAATGGCTTCCTCTGTGGTAGAATAAAGATCCAGAAGGTATTGCATCCAATTCATCTGGTCCAATTTGGGTTTTCCTGTATTTTCAGGATAGGCAGCATCTTCATTCATTTCCCATATATAAAGTCCGGCCTCATTCATCCCCCCATCAGGCAAATCTCTGCCAAAGCAATTGAAGGTAATGGAACCATATCTGGATATCCAGGTATGGGATGAAGGGTTTGACCGGTCAACTGTAGTTAGTTCACTCCAGGTACGCCCGGTTTTAAATACACTCCGTTTGTTGACAAAGACCAGACCCGGCACCCCAATATCTCCCTCGTTCAGGTTGTGGCCATATAATAGCTTACCCCCTTTTTGCAGTTTAAAGGTGGAGCAGGCTTGTGCCTTTTCCATGCTTAGCAGAGGAAATACCAGGAAAGTCAGGATTAAATAAACGATGCATAGAGATCTCGTTTTCATATAAATAGTTGTTTGAAGGTGAATAATAGACCCATGTACACCGCATTCAGACCCAAGGACTGAACGACCATTGGACGCTGCTGTGCCACTGATGTTACAGGTTTGGAAATCTTTATTATATTTACACATCTATATATTTACATACATGCAATTCAAAGAACTGGATCTTAAACCACAGGGAAGCTGGATGAAACGTACGCTTCGTTCCGCACATATCAGGAAAACCATGATCGCTATTCTTGTGGGCGCTTTAGCCGGCTTTACCTTCTTCTATCTAACCGAGGGCAGGCAAATGCAAAGTATTCCAGGAGTAGAGATCCTGAAAAGCCTGGGAATTGGAGCCTTTTTCGGTTTCTTTGTCACCAACAGTCCCTGTGCAAGAGGCAGATGCTGAGTTTTTGCCATACCTAGAAGTAGGTATTCTTTTCTAAATTAGTTTTATAAGACCCGCCCTAACTTGCAGATTTTCTGAGATTTAGGAGTGCTTCTTATTTAGACTCATTCTTCGGTCCATGCTATTACCGCCATAAACAGGTCTTTTTGGGATAATTTTACCCTCGAAAACCAATCTAAAAATCATGAGAAATAATCAAAGGAAAATCGGACTTTCAGCTGTTTTTGTTATGCTCTCCTTAATAGGCGTAATCGGACAGGAGCAAATGAATACTGCTGAGAGGATGATGCAGGAAGAGGACCGACTTACCCTGGGTGGCTACGCCCAGATAGATTACAATCAGCCGGTGGGTGGAGGGATATACAATTCGGGTGGACTGGATGTGCACCGGATGGTATTGATGTTTGGTTATAAATTCAACGAAAAAACGCAATTTGTTACAGAAGTAGAGTTCGAGCATGTTAAGGAAGTGTATGTGGAGCAGGCTTTTCTGCAGTACGAAATCCTTCCCTGGCTTAAATTCAGGGGCGGCCTTATGCTTATTCCCATGGGAATAATCAACGAATTTCACGAGCCTTCTACTTTCAACGGGGTGGAAAGGCCCAACCTGGATAAATACATCGTTCCCACAACCTGGAGAGAGATCGGTGCAGGGTTTACCGGAGTGTTTCCTGCGGCTTCCCTTTCCTACCAGCTATACCTGACGAACGGATTTAAGAGTTATGATGACGAAGCCACACTTTCCGGTTCCAATGGGTTCAGGAAAGGACGGCAGAAGGGGGCAGAATCCTTTATGAACGCACCCAACCTGGCGTTCAAAGTGAATTATTTTGGAATCACCGGCTTGCAGCTGGGCCTGTCTGCATACACAGGCCAGACCCAAACCAAGCTATATGATGGATTAGATAAGTCGGATGCAGCGGCCCTAGCCACTGCCGACTCTTCCATGGTAGGACTCACCATGTTTGGGGCCGATGCTCGCTACAATATAGGTGGCCTCAGCCTCAGAGCCCAGGTGAACTATGGATGGGTATCCAATTCAGCGAGCTACAACGAATTTACCGGAAGCGATTTGGGAAGTGCACTCTCAGGCTGGTATGCCGAGCTGGCTTATAACTTGCTGGAGTCACTTGAGCAGTTTAACTCCGAGCTTATTCCCTTCGTCAGGTTTGAGCAATACAATACACATGCATCCGTGGCTGAGGGAGAAACAGTAAATCCCGCTCTCAACCGGACCGACCTTACCCTTGGGCTGGGATGGAAAATGGCCAAAGGGGCCATGCTAAAAATGGATTATCAGCGATTCAGCAACAAAGGAAGTAGTGATTCAAGAAACCAGGTGAATGCTGGTGTGGCAATATGGTTTTAAACCTTAACAAATATCGAATCGGCCTGGTGATCTTACTCGCCTGGCCGATCTTTGTATCCTCAGTCCGGGCACAGGGAGAATGCAAGCTGCATAAAAGGGAGGTCAAGGCAATTCATAAGGTTTTTGATGAATCAGTAGTGATTTCGCCTGCAGGATTAAATGCAGATCTCAGCTCCGAAAACAAACACTACCATCCCGGTGATTGCCTTTATCGTATAATGGATAGTGAGGAGATCAGGGGATACCTGTTATCCACCCGGGCCAAGGGACGCTATGATTACTTTGATTACAGTGTTATATTCTCCAAGGACTTGATTGTTCGAAAGGTAATTGTGACCGTCTATCGCTCCACGCATGGTGCAGCTATTTGCCAAAAAAACTGGCTGAGTCAGTTTGAAGGATATCAGGGACGGGCTTTGGAACTCGGACGTGATATTGATGCTGTATCCGGAGGTACGCTGTCAGCCACCTCTCTGGTCGGGGACATTCATCGCACTTATCTCCTCCTCTCCTCCCTGTATGATGAATAAGCTCCCAATTTTTACAAAGACTTATGGAGGATTGATCCAGAATAATTAGTTTTGGGCGATGCGTCGGAAAAAGCGTTTTAAGGTCAAGGAACATCAGCTCTATACAGTTCTTCCCCGGGTGTGGAAAGAACTCAAACGAGAAAATAAAATCGATAAATTATATCGGTTCAGGGCTCGAAGAATCACCTTTCTCAGCAGCCTTTTTGCGGCTGGCTTTCTGGTTCAGAGAATTCTTTATTCAAAAAAGATTCAAGGCATATCCCTGGAAGACCACCCACCCGTTTTTATTCTGGGACTATGGCGCACCGGCACCACTCATCTTCACTACTTGATGGCCCAGGATAAGCAGTTTGGTTACCTTAAAAACCACCAGGCCTTTACCTTCAATTTTTCGCTCTTAAGTCTCGACAGGCTGAATAAAATTCTGAGCATCTTTGTTCCCGGCAGGCGGCCGCAGGACAATGTAAAAGTTACCCTGGATGATCCGGCAGAAGAAGAACAACCCTTCTGCACAACCACCACTCACAGCAGTATTCATTCCTTTTTCTTTCCGAAGAACAGAAGCTACTTCAACAAATACCACCTCTTCAAAGGTATCAGTGAAGAGGAAAAAGAGCAATGGAGAAAAGACTACCTTTATCTATTGAAAGGGATTGTTTTTTATGGAAAAAAGAAAAAGCTCTTACTTAAAAATCCTCACAACACTGGCAGGGTGAAAGAACTGCTGGAGCTATTCCCTGAGGCGAAATTCATTTTCATACACCGCGATCCATATACGGTTTTCAGGTCCACCCGAAAACTATATAATAGAATGATATCCAGTCAGTTTCTTCAGCCTTGTACGCAAAAAGACATAGAGCAACTGATCATCAACGACAACGCCAGCATTCTAAATAAATACCTGTCAGAAAGGAATTTGATCCCGGAAGGCAAGCTGGTGGAAATTGCTTTTGATGAGCTTGAAAAGGCTCCCATGGAGACCATGAAATCCATATATTCCACCCTGGATCTCCAAGGATTTGAAGCAGCTGTTCCACACATGAAAGATTATCTGGAATCGGTTAGTGAATACAAGCGAAACACCTATAAACCCTTACCGGCAACCCTTACAGAACAGATACAGAAAAAGTGGGCCATCTGGTTTAAGGAGTTTGCCTACTAGACTCAAAAACAAAGCCCGGCAAAATGCCAGGCTTGTTTTCTCTTGTCGGGGTAGTAAGATTCGAACTTACGACCCCCTGCTCCCAAAGCAGGTGCGCTAACCGGACTGCGCTATACCCCGATTTTCGAGCTGCAAATGTAGTAATTATTTTCAAAATTCCCTTCTTATTGATTAAAGCAGATTTTTTCATGGGCGTAGTCTACTTTTGTTTTCATTATGAGAATATTCTCATTATCTTTGACAAAGATTTGCAAGGAAATTCAGGATGCCCAGAAGAAAAAGATTGAGGAAAGTAGTGGCCCCACCCGAATTCAGGGGATACAAGCCCTATGGAAACCGGCAGAATGCAAAAGGGCCAGTCGAACTGCTCTATGAAGAATATGAGGCTATTAAACTGGCCGACTATGATGGGATGAATCATCAGGAGGCATCGCAATTGATGGGGATTTCCAGGGCTACCTTTGCGCGCATTTATGAAGAGGCACGTAAAAAAATTGCCAGTGCCCTGGTCGAAACACGGGAGATTAAATCTGTATTTGGGAATGCCGAACTGGATGAGACCTGGAGAATATGTGGATCCTGCCACGCGAGATTTAATATCCCGGCCAATATGAAAACACTCCACTGTCCAATCTGCAAGTCAGAAAATACTCACAACATAAAAAAACTGTCATGAAAACTCTAATATCCTCTAAAGGGAACAAACTGGATTCTGAATTCGATTTGAGATTTGGTCGCGCTGCCTGTTTCTGCCTGTTTGACGAAGAGACCAAAGAAACACGCTTTATTGAAAATGAGTACAAAGATGCCAATCATGGAGCCGGAACTAAGGTGGTGGAAAAGGCAGTTGAACTGGGTGCCTCCCGGGTGATTTCGGGCGACTTTGGACCAAAAGCCAAGGAATTGCTGGAAAAGTTTAACATTCAGATGATTTTAATTTCCAACGAATCACAATCCATTTCCCAGATAATACAAAGCATTAAATGATAATATATTAAAGAAAGAAGAACTATTATGCCAGGCTTTGACAAAAGCGGACCGCAGGGACAAGGATCCCGAAGCGGTAAACAACAAGGCAAATGCAAATCAAAGGATGTAACAAGTCCGGAATCTGGATTCGGTATGAACAGGGGAATGGGCAGAGGCATCGGACAGGCAGCCTGCAGAGCCACCAGGCCTCGATCCAACAAGGGGCTGAGACTGGGCTGGGCACATAACTCCGGTCGGTGTTAGTTCAATCAAACTACATACAACAATAAAACTTGATACCAATGACAAAAATGATTGCCGTTCCCACCAGTGAAGGCAAACTGGATGGACACTTTGGCCATTGCAAGCAATTCGCCATGGTCGAAATTGAGAACCAGAATATCACCCATATCAGCTATCTTGATGCTCCCCCACACCAACCAGGATTGCTTCCCGGATGGCTGGCAGAACGAGGTACCACGGATGTGATTGCAGGAGGCATGGGCCAAAGAGCCATTCAACTATTCAATGACAGAGGCGTAAATGTGTTTGTTGGGGCTCCTGCCCTTTCGCCAGAGGAATTGGTAAACGGTTTCCTAAGTGAAACCCTGGACTTTTCTGCCAATTATTGCGATCATTAATGCATAGCTGAGCTAATGAAGATTGCCATTGCCAGCGGCAAAGGCGGGACAGGAAAAACCACGCTTGCAGTTAATCTTTTCCGATCATTGGTCTCCCGTAGACAAGAAAAAGTTCTTCTGGTGGATTGTGATGTGGAAGAGCCCAACGATGTACTCTTTTTCAAGGAGAGTCAGCTGCAAAGTGAAAAATCGATATATCAGGAAATACCTTCCATTGACACTACGAGCTGCACCTTTTGTCGCTTATGTGCAGACTACTGTGAATTTAATGCCATAGTCGTAATCCCTCCGGCCAATTTCGCAGAAGTCAACCCAAGCCTATGTCACTCATGTGGAGCCTGCCTGGTGGCATGTGAATCTGAAGCAATTTGGGTAAGGAGGGAATCCATAGGATCCAGGAAGTATTATTCTCTTAATGCTGGAAGCGGAATTCTGGAAGGTCGCTTAGATATTGGTTCGGCCATGCAAACCATGGTCATACGTGATCTCAAGTCATCAATTCCTGAGGACTTACCCTGGGTCATACTGGATGCGCCGCCCGGCACCAGCTGCCCGGTAGTGGAAACCCTATCTGATGTAGATTACGTGATCCTGGTAACTGAACCCACCCCCTTTGGGCTGCACGATCTTAAATTAATGGTGGAACTGGTCCGAGTACTGGAGATTCCCTTTGGCATTATTATCAACAAGGCCCAAATGGGAGATCAGGAGATATATTCTTATCTGGAGGAGGAAAAGCTCGAAATTATCGGGGAAATTCCTTTCAACAGAGCTTATGCATCTCAATATGCCAGTGGGAATTTGTTCCATGATACTCCCGATGAAGTCAAAGTATCGCATGAACAGATCTTACAAAGGCTCATAGAGAAAGGGATCTTAAGGTGAAAGAAATTACGATCATCAGCGGGAAAGGCGGAACAGGGAAGACCAGTATAACGGCTGCCCTGGCCACATGCGCTAAGGAACTCACTCTTTGTGACAGCGATGTGGATGCCCCTGATCTTCACCTGATCATGCAACCTGAGATCCTTACAGCCTATGACTTCGAGGGGAACTGGGTGGCCAAAATAGATCAGGAACTGTGCACGAACTGCGGCATCTGTGCTGAGTATTGCCGTTTCGACGCCATTAGTCCAGACAAGGACAAACACTGGGAGATCCATCCCTTCAAATGCGAAGGCTGCCGGCTTTGCGAAAGGATATGTCCGTCTTCAGCCATTAAATCCAAAAGAAGCTCCCAAAATTCCTGGTTTATTTCCCATACCCGGACAGGAATCATGACTCATGCAAAAATGGGACCGGGGGAAGAAAACAGTGGGAAACTTGTTACCCTGGTCAGACAGAAAGCCAGGGAAGTTGCCATAAAGGGTCGGTCGAAATACCTTCTTACAGACGGACCTCCGGGGACAGGGTGTGCCACAATTGCCTCCATTACAGGTACAGATGCAGCTCTTGTGGTAATGGAACCCAGCCTTTCCAGTTTGCACGATGCAGATAGGGTATTTGAACTGGTAAAGGGTTTTAAAATTCCGGCCTTTGCTCTACTGAATAAATACGATCTGCATCCGGAATTAAGCCAACATATAGAGACCTTCCTGCAAAAATCACATGTGCAATTATTGGGCAAGATTCCTTTTGAGGAGGGGATGGTAGAAGCCATGATCGAAGGCAAGTCCATTCATGAATATGATCCCTACTCCAGAGCTGCGCATACCATAGCATCGATTTGGGAAAAATTGTGCAGAATCCCAGCTTGATGCATCCATTTTATATAACATTTATTTAAGCTTAGCTTAACGATAAATTGATGTATAAAGGATTCATTTGTCCATACAACTAGTCGGTAAGAAAGTTAAGAATTAGTATTACTTTTGAGCCTAATTCCTAAGCTGTAAATTATGGACTTAAGCAGCCAAAGCATATTAATTGTCGACGACGAAGC
>Ga0180436_10000296_pt1 | contig 52527 bp, 40 predicted proteins | sample SS_ome_2_FD_132434 | JGI IMG/M metagenome (GOLD analysis project Ga0180436, IMG submission 132434) | Hypersaline lake sediment archaeal communities from the Salton Sea, California, USA - SS_3_S_2 metaG | ecosystem: Environmental > Aquatic > Non-marine Saline and Alkaline > Hypersaline >...
ATCGAGGCCCCCTGGGAACGTAGTCGGGATATCTCCCGTCGTTCCTCGATACTGAAGTGTGTGTATCTTTTTGGCATAACAATACCTTATACGCACGTTGCAACTCATCCGTGAGACTAGCGGGCCCAGTCTTCAACCGACGATGTCAGAATACAGGTCCCTCCACTCGGGATTGTCATCTTCAATCATTTGCAGTTTCCACTCCCGCTTCCACGCCTTTATCTGCTTTTCTCGCCGGATTGCCTCATTGATATCGTCGTGCACTTCATACCAAACTAGAATCTTGAGACCGTACTGCTTCGCAAACCCCTCGGCCAAGCCTTTGCGGTGTTCATATACCCTCTTGATCAGGTCGGAAGTAACCCCAACATACAATGTGCCGTTCCGTTTGTTGGTCATGATGTAAACGTATCCCTGCTTCACAATACCTACCCCTAGAACAAGAGAAGACTGGATTCCAGCCTGCGCTGGAACAACAGAATGATGTGATTCTCGCAGCCGCGGCACAATCACATCTGTCGACAATCCTATTGCGGTTGGATGGCAAGCATCCCGCCCTACTTCAACAGCATCATCTTTTTCGTCGCCACTTCACTGTCGGTGCGGAGACGGTAGAAGTAGATCCCCGATGCAACGTCCTCTCCCCGATCATTGCGGCCATCCCAGGTCACGACCTTGTTACCGGGCGATAAGCGTTCGTTGACCAGCGTCGTGACACGCTTGCCGAGCACGTTGAACACCTCAAGTGTCACTTGAGACGATCGCGGTAACGCAAAGACTATCTGAGTTGTCGCATTGAAGGGATTGGGATAGTTCTGCTCCAGAACGAAAGACTGCGGCAGCCCACCGGGGCCGGCTACTCCCTGCACTACAGTTGGCTCCTGCATCGCTCCCGACGGGACAAAGACGGTGTCGAGGGGATACATCGTTGCATGTACTCGGCCGTGGCTGTTGTTGGCCGTGGCGTCCAAGGCCTTCCGGTGGGGCGTGGGATCGAGACACGAAACACAGTTGTGGCTGATATGATCCTGCTCATCGAAGTGCCACAGCCCGACCAGGTCGTCTTCGTCGCCGAACAGCGGCGAGTACATGTTGTCGAGGAGCTCCGGCTGGGACCGAGCCACATTCCAGATCCTTACTTCGTCGATTTTCCCCTTGAAGTGATCTGACATCTCCCATCGATCGAACTCCTGCCCGATACTGAACCGGCACCCGTCATCGGGACGTCTCGGAGTCGTAAACGCGACCTGGCTGGTACCGTCGACCCATAGTGTGGCATTGTTGGCCATATCGATCGTGACCGCCACATGATACCAATGGTCGGGGTCAAAATCTCCCGGGGAGTACTTGTAGTAGGTGGTGTCATCGGCATATGCAAAGCGCGACGAATCGGAATGGTAGTACAGAGTGTTCTTGTCCTGAGTCCCGTCATGGAAGGACATGATTGCCTGAAGACCTGATTTCGCTTCGGGGCATACCCAGGCTTCCATGGTCAGCTCGTTCGGGTGCATCATCGGCGGCAACCCGTCGACGTAGTCGGCCGACGCGAGGGTGGCATCGACATAGTCATCCACGCCATCGAGTTCGATACAATTGCCGGGCCCGATGACCGGGAAGGCGTATTCCTCGGCAGTCATGTCGTAGGGATTGGAGTTACCCGGATGCGGCACAACCCGGTACTTGTAGGACTGGCCGTTTACCGCCGAGGTGTCGGTGTAGGACGTAACATCGCTGGTAACCATTCCCAGGAAATCATCGTTGCGATAGATGCTATACCCGAACAGAAGCTGAAAATGATCGTCGTAGTTAGGATCCCGGTGTGAGTAATCGGCCGCTTTCCACCGCAATACTACCTCACCGTCGCCAGGATAGGCCGCCAGATTCGATATGTGGAAACACCACCTCTCCAGCAGGTCGTCTTTGTGCGTTTTGCAGGCTCCCCCATAACGGATCACCTGGTAGTCCATATTGGCACCCTGGGCTCCCCCGATGTCCTGGCCATCCTCTACGGCGATCATGTAAATCATCATATCCGCCAGCCAGCGGTTGCAGTCGCCGGCATTTGACTGGGAATGGACATCCTCGCACATGAAATTGTGGTTGTGGTCAGCCGCGTGGTAGTTGAGGCGCATCAGCGAATAGAGCGCATCGTGGACCATGGACGAACGATAGTTCCAATAGCTGTGGTCACGCCAGGGGTAGGAAGGTCCGTCCCAGCGGAAACCCTTTTTCACCGTGAGAATCCCCCCCGGCTCCATACGAATGAAGTCCCAGTCGCATGTCGGCAGTGAAGTGCTCGCCCAGTTGTAGTAGAACTCCTGATAATTGTGAGCATCGGCAGGCATAGAATCGACTTCTGAAAAGTAGTCCGGAAGACTCACTGTATAGTCCTGAGTCAGCTCATAGAAGCCAAACTCGCTCGGGTCTCCGTCCTGCATGACGGTTCTAAACTCGAATCCGTACCAATCATCGTAATGCTGGCCGGCCACGGGCATGGCACACAAGACACATACTACGGCTACTATTAGAGGGATTGCTCGACACAACATAGCTCCGCTCCTGACCTGTTTCTCGCTTGGCAGTGATGTCCCAATCTCGCGCAAACTAGCAAAGTAGTCATGGGACTCTGTTTACAAGATATCAATCGATTGGCTTCTGTCCAGCTTTGAAGATGCAGGCATGCTCAGGATTGTGGCCGGGGACCTACCCCAAATCTCTATTTCCCAACAAATTACGCCTTTGCTGTGACATCAAAAACCTTGACTTGAAACGCTCTAAGAACTACCTAAGAACTTGGGCGTTTGTATCCCTAAGGGGTGTAGTTTGCCCGCGGAGGGGGTTACGTAAGTCGTAACCTGACAACGAGAAGGTCGTAATTGTAGAATAAAGCCGAAAACGGCAGAGGCAGAACATCTATGAAACTAACAGATCGCGAAGAAGGCGGTGTCGTGGTTCTCGAGCCCAAAGGAAAGATCATGGGCGGACCAGATGCCACCTTGCTCCATGACAAGTTGTACGAGTGCATTCAGGAGGGCAAGAAACAGGTTGTGATCGACCTGGCCGGTGTCGACTGGATGAACTCCACGGGATTGGGGATTCTTATTCAGGGCTTTACCACCTTGCGCAACAGCGAGGGCAAGCTTAAGCTAGCCCGGGTGCCTGAGAAGATCCGTTCCCTGCTTAAAATCACCAAACTGGTATCCGTGTTCGAAGCGCACGAAACGGTCGAAGAAGCGGTGGAGTCATTCTAGCCGCCTCGAAGTCTGTCCAGATCAACCGACAACCGGTGGGCCGCAAACAGGCAAACCCACCTCTTTTTACCCAGGAGATTCGCTCTAAATGAACAAACCGAGGATCAAAGGAAACACAATCGTAGTTCCGTCGGATCCGCAGTTCTTGAGCGATGTCGACATGTTCGTGGAAGGCATTCTTCGAGGCTGGAATACCGAGGAATCCACAATCGCCGACATTGCCATATCCGTCTCTGAACTGGTCAACAACGCCATCACCCACGGAAATCAAGCTATTGTAGACCGTACCGTGACCGTGGTGGTGGAGCAAGTCGAGACCCAGGTCGCCATCACGGTGTCCGACGAAGGTATGGGTTTTGACCCTCGCAGCATTGCCGATCCAGTCAGCGACGAAAACCTGCTCAAGGACGTCGGTAGGGGCTTCTTTATTGTCCAATCGCTTATGGACAAGGTCGAAGTCGACGCCACCGACGCCGGAACGACGGTTAAAATCTTCAAAAACGCCAACTAGGCTTTAATAGAATTGCTTTGTAACGCATGAGTGTTGAGTTTCTCATGACAGTCGGCTACTTGCTTGCCGGCGGCTTCCTAATCTTCCTGGCCGTGACGATTACCCGGGATAATTTCGGCAATCGTCTCAACCGGGCCACCGGCGCAATGTTATTGTTTGCCGGAACAGGACCGGTGTTTCTCGGCCTGGGGCTGATCGGACTACAATCCGGCGATGGAACCCTGGAGAACTCCGCACTATACGGCCTCCGTCATATCTGGTCGTTCTTCTTCCCGTGCCTGCTGATTTTCTCATGGCTCTTCCCCGTAGAGATCACACAAAATGCTCGCCAGTGGCGCGGGCGACTTCTGGTCTTCCTTCCCCAGCTGGTGCATGTAATAATCGGATTGTTTTTCACGGAAATCATGGGTGCCCTGGAGGTTTTCGAGGGTGACTCCGAGCGGGGAGGGATCTCGGGACTGATAGTTGAGCCGTTGGCTAAGCTATTCTCGTGGATAAGACTCTTCCTGGGAACGGTCTACACTTACCAGACTACCGTGTTCGGTGTGATCAATCTCACCTATGTGGCGGTTGCGGTCTACTTCCTCGAAACCGGTCGCCAGGCTGTCACCAATCCGCAACTTCAAGTCCAGACGAAGTGGGTCCTGTGGGGATTCCGCGTCGGTCTGAGCCTGTACGCCTTTGTCGAAGTGTTGAACCTGACGACTCGCGGTTTCTTGTCGGAGGAGACAGCGGCTGTGCTACTGGTTTTGGCGGCCTTAGTCAGCGCCGGCGTGTTGATTGTCGCCACCATTCGTCATCAGTTCCTGGATGTGCGGATGGTCTTCAAGGAGAGTTTTGTAACCACCGTGACTTCAGCCCTTCTCGTGGGGGTCTACATTCTGGCTGTGCTCCAAGCCGAGAAGATTCTGGCTCCGATGTTCGGAGTGCAGGCCCGGATGGTAAGCTATGGCTTTATTATCCTGATTCTGCTCTTCTTCCAGCCGATCAACAACTGGCTCGACAACTTGATTCGTACGATGTTCATCCGCATGCGTACTGATCACCGAAACGTGATCGAGCGATTTTCTCGCCAGGTGATCTCGCTCTTTGATCCATCGAAGCTGCGCAAGGTGATCGAGGAGACTTTCAAGACTTCACTTTTGGTTGATAACGTCTACTTTGTACTCTTTGACGACGAAGTCGGCGAGTATGCCGTCGTCCCCAGCGACCGATACCCGCGACGAATCATCATTGCCCGCGAGGATCTGTTGCTCCGAGGCATCAACCTCCTGGAAGGTCCGGCCAGCTACAGCTCGTTGAACGACTACAAGTCCGATTCCGAACTGGCGGCCATTCTCGACAGCCGCGGCGTCCGCATGATTCTGCCCATGAAGGATGCCGATCATATGCTCGGGTTTGTCGCCCTGACAGGCAAAGCAGCCGGTTATCGCTACTCCTCTGAAGATATGAATCTCCTGGGGGTTCTGTCGAACCAGATGGTGTCGGCGCTGACCAATGCCCGCCTGTATGTGGAGTCACTGGAGCGTTTGCGGCTTCAGGAAGAAATCAACATGGCTCGCCAGATTCAGATCGACCTGCTGCCGTCCGAGCCGCCTAGAACCGATTGCTCCGCGATCTGCGCCACCTCTACCCCGTCACGTACCGTGGGAGGTGACTTCTACGATTTCATCAAGAAGAACGATCACCAGATTGGAATCGTGATTGCCGACGCATCGGGTAAGGGAATGCCGGCGGCGCTGATGATCGCCCAGACTCAGGCCATGATACGCAGCGAAGTTAACAACGGTACCCCGATTGCCACCATGTTGGCCAATATCAATACCCACATGGCTGAGGCTACTTCGGCTGAGAAGTACGTCACACTCTTCTACGCCGAGCTGGATATAGATGACGGGACTCTCGAATACTGCAACGCCGGACACAACTACCCCATCCTGGTGAAATCAACCGGTGATGTGGAACACCTGGAGACCGGCGGTCCCATTATAGGCGCCTTCTCGGGAATGAGTTATGAGTCCTCGAAGGTCAAGTTGGAGTCGGAGGATCTGCTGTTCTTGTTCACCGACGGTTTGTCCGAGGCCATGGACTCCCAAGAGGTGGAGTACGGCGAGGATCGTATCATGAATCTCGTCGCCGATCATCGCCATGACAAGCCAGACGACCTGGTTGAGACGATTTTATCAGACGTAAGAACCCACGACCCGAGCTACCCGCCTCGCGATGACACAACCGTGATAGCGCTCAAGATGCTGGGAGGAAACGGAGACCACCATGGGTAGCCACGACGACTTCAATCCCGAGCGACTGACCAAACTGAAGAATCACCACAACGGCTACAGATTCTGCCCCCGCTGCGGTATCGAAATGATTGAAACCGAGGCCGATGGTCGCCTTCGGATGGTCTGCCCCTCCCCTGATTGCGGATTTATCTTCTACCACAATCCAGTGCCTGCGGCGGGTGCCATTATTGTTGAGGACGGCAAGATTCTTCTGGTAAAGCGAGCCCACCCGCCTTGTATCGGCTGGTGGTGTATCCCGGCCGGCTACATGGAATGGGATGAGAGCCCGGCACAGTGCGCCGTGCGCGAGCTGTTGGAGGAAACCGCGCTGACGGTCGAACTAGACGAGCTGTTCGAGGTATACTCCGGAAACGACGACCCACGCACCAACGCCGTCTTGGTCCTATACACCGCTCATATCGTAAGCGGGACTCCGACACCGGCCGATGACGCCCTTGAAGTCGACTGGTTTGACTTGGATGAACTGCCCGACAAGATTGCCTTCCAGGCCCATCGCCAGGCTCTCAAAGACTACCGAACCCGACACATTGACGGGAAGCAATGAAGTCCGGGTTCCGCAAGCGTCTATTCCGCCTGTTTCTATTCTTCTCCCTGTTGCCGGCTCTGGCAATCGCTCTTCTCGGCTACTTGATTTCTTCAGAGACAACTTCGCTGCTCGACGAAGGACCTGACCGGGGCGTGGCCGTGGCTCGTCAACTGCACCAACAATTCGAAGCCTCGCTTGACAGTGGTCTCACTGCGTGGCGACTTGAGGGAGTTCGAGCCTCCGAACATGTCGACCTGGCGGTTACGTTTGCTGCAGACAGTTTGACGTTGACCAGTTCAAGCTTCACCGAGGATTCGAGCAAGCCTCTGATTTCCCGAATCACGGAGCTTTCCTCTGAGTCATGGCGAGGATCGTTCGAGCTGGAAGGCGCACTCGTGCAGTATGCTTGCGAAGTAACCAAGGATAGTACTTATTGCGTTGCGATTCGCCATAATCCCGCCTACACGGAGCTATTGGAGGCGACTCAAGAGGGCACTGCAGTATCGGGAGTTCGTCGCGACATTCTGGCTACCTATGTCCTGTTTGTGGGTATCCTGCTAGCGGCGATCGTGTTAGTGACCGGCCTGGTCGCGCTGTACTTCTCGCGGCGGATGGCCTCCGGACTGGCCCGTCCCGTAGTGGAGCTTTCAACTGCCGCTGAGGACATAGCCAAAGGACGGTTCGGCACGACGGTCGAAGTCGAAGCCTGGGGCGAACTGGCTGTCTTGGTGGACAGCTTCAACAAGATGTCCACCGAGTTGAAGTCAGCCACCGACCGCCTGGCTCAGACCGAACGAGTGGCTGCCTGGCGCAACGTAGCTCGTCGATTCGCGCACGAACTGAAAAATCCTCTCCAACCGATAATCGTCTCTATGTATCGAATTCAAAAGATGGCCGCCAACAGCGAGTTGGGCTCGGCAATGGAGGAACCTCTCCGGGCCGCCTCCGAAGAACTGCAGCAGCTTCAGGCATTGGCCGAGCGGTTCTCAAAGTTGGCCAAGCTACCGGAGCCCAAACCACAGGAGATCGACCTCACCGAGTTTCTGCGATCGATCTCGAACCTCTATGAGGAGCAGATGACGCATCGTGAGTTCGTGACCAATCTCCCTTCTCAGCCGACGGTCGTCACGATAGACGAAACGTACTTCCGCGAAGTAATGCATAACCTTCTCAAGAACGCTCTTGAAGCCACATCAGAGGGCGACCGCATCAGCGTTGGCCTCAAGGTGCTGCCCGCGACACTCGAGCTTTCGGTCGAAGACGGCGGAAAAGGTATGACGGCTCAGGAGTTGGAAACCTCACGGTTGCCCTCGTTCACGACCAAACGGGAGGGCAGTGGTCTCGGCCTGGCGGTTGTTGAGAAAGTTGTCACCGAGTGCAACGGTACACTCAAGATTCAGTCCGAACCAGATCATGGGACCCGCATAACCATCGAACTGCCGCGCAAGGAGACCTCTGAATGAAGGAACGACTGCTGATCGTTGACGACGAACCCAATATCACCAGTTCCTTCTCCTCGCTTCTTGGCGACGAAGGCTACCGCACGGTCTGTGCCGGCGACGCCGACGAGGCTGGCCGCGTCCTTGAAAGCCAGGCGATCGACCTGGTTCTTTTGGACCTCAACCTCCCGGGACGCTCCGGAATCGATTTCTTGTCAGATCTCAAGGAGCGGCCGGAAGCACCCCTGGTTTTGGTGATCTCGGGTCAGTCGGACATACCCACCGCATTGCGGGCGATAGAACTGGGAGCCATCGACTATCTTGAAAAGCCGGTTCCCCCGGACAAGCTGATAGCAAGCGTTCGCGCCGCCCTCATGCTGGTACGGGCTCGCCAACAACAGATGGGGCGCGACGACGATATCGATGAGTCGTCCCGAATTGTCGGTGAGTCCAAACCGATTCGAAAGCTTCTAGGTGCTATTGAGCAAGCCGCCTCAACCGACGCCAACGTACTAATCACCGGCGAGAACGGTACGGGCAAAGAGCTGGTCGCCACGCGGCTGTACCTTCAGAGTCCCCGACGAGGTAAGCCGTTTATCCGTGTCAACTGCCCGGGCATTCCCGAGACGCTCTTCGAATCGCAGCTGTTTGGTCACAAAAAGGGCGCGTTTACCGGCGCCGTGAAGGACTACCCCGGAAAATTCGTGCTGGCCGATGGCGGCACAATCTTCCTGGACGAAATCGGCGACCTCCCCCCCGCCTGTCAGGCCAAGTTGCTTAGAGTTCTTGAGACCGGCGAAGTCGAGACCCTCGGCGAGGTTGAACGGCGGGTGGTGGATGTTCGTGTCGTGTGCGCCACCAATCAACCCCTCCAACAACTGATCCAGGAACACAAGTTCCGCGAAGACCTTTACTACCGTATTGCCGTCTTCACTCTTGAGGCGCCACCCTTGCGAGCGCATCTTGACGACGTCCCGCTATTGGTGGGCCAGTTCATGAAACGGTTCGATCCTTCCGGCCAAACCAAGTTTTCGGCCAATGCACTCTCTTATCTCTCGAGCCGGGAGTATCGGGGGAATGTCCGCCAGATTCGCAATATAGTTGAACGGATGTCGATCTTGTACTCGGGAAAGACAATCACCGCTGATCAGCTTATCGACCAGTTTCCGTCGGAACCGTCGGCCGCCGATGACTCCGGATTTGGTGAGGAAACCACCAGTTTACGTGAGCGGCTCGCGCAATTTGAGCGCACGGTCATCAAAACGACACTCGACGACTGCAAGGGCAACATCGCCGAAACCGCCCGACGATTGGCCATGGATCGAGCCAATCTCTCTCGCAAGATCAAGGAGTTGGGTATAAAGTAGCAGGTACGACCTGATTCTGTTCACAGCCGTGTAATAAGCACACGCTCGAATGCCGACATTGCCATAAGTGCCTGTGTGTTCTAGGCTTGACTTGTTGGCACGGCATTTGTTGTATGGCCGTGTAAAACGGAGGTTACATGAAAACGAATCTCGCCCTTGGCGCCATAATGCTGCTGGCCATCATGATGATTGCCGCAGTACCGATTCACGCAGATGAAGAGTACAAGTCTTACTCACGGCAGTCTCGCTACGACACCCTGATGACCATAGCATTCGACAAGACCGACGTCACCGCCACCCTGGAGATGGACGGGACTCGCTACAGCGCGACATCCCGCAAGGCGGACGTTGTCCTTGCCGCCGGTGTTGTCAAGTTCGGCGAGGAAATCTGGTTCGACTCGATCGGTGTCAACGTTGCCGGTGCCAGCAAACCCTACAGCCTGTTTCACGAAACGTATGTTAAGGCAACCGACTCTATCACAACTCTGTCGATTCTGACCCGCCGGTCTACCAGCGAGCGCGTGGCCCGGCTGAAGCGCGGCAACCGCATCAAGTTCTCCGGCGATGCCATCGTCGACGAAGAAGAGTTCGTGCGGGGAGTCATTTTCCGGGTACAGGGTGATGTAGAGATTTACGGCGAAGTCAACAAGGACGTCGTGACACTGTTCGGCGATATTTACATCGGTCCCGAAGCGGTCGTACGCGGCAACGCCGTGACTCTCACCGGCAGAATCGATGTCGCCAGCGATGCCGCCGTCTACGGCGAGACCATCTCGCCGACTTCCAAACGCCGCTCGTACAAGAACCGCTTTCGCGGAAGCTTCGAGCAATTCTCCATGACTATGGACTTGCGCTACAATCGTGTCGACGGACTGGCCGTCTGGTGGGGTCAAAGATTCCAACACGAAGATCCTTACATTCCCAGTTTCTGGGGCAAGGTCGGTTATGGTTTTGCCTCTGAGAGGTGGCGGTTCGACGTAGGCGTCGAGCAGACAATTTGGGATCAGGCCGGTCTGTCCCTGGGCGGCGAGTATTACCGTAAACTCGACAACGATGACGCCTGGATCATCGGGCAGGAGGAAAACTCCTTCCATGCTATCCTTACCAGACGCGATTATTCGGATTACTGGGAAGCCGAAGGCACCGATTTATGGCTCAAGTTTCAGCCGACTCTGGATCTGGAGGTACGGGCCAACTACAAGTACGAGGACACCAAGTGGCTCAAGGCACATCACAATCTGTGGTCGCTGTTTGCCGCCGAGGACAAGTTCTTCGACAACTACAACGTAGTAGACAGCGCGCCGCGGAGTCAGGGTATCATGGCCATAGATTCAAACACTTACGCTGCCCTTGGCCTCTCTCTGTCATACGACACACGCAACGATCGCAGGCTGTTTGAACGGTCCGGCTGGTACTTCACCGGCGATTTGGAGTGGTCCCATCCAGATCTTGATTCCGACTATGACTTCACGCGCTATCGCCTCGGTCTCAGAAGGTACCAGCGTATTGACCGCCACAAGATGGTGCTGCTTCGTGCCGTGTACGGCAACAGCGACGGAGTCCTGCCCATGCACAAGCGTTTCTATCTGGGCGGCATAGGTACTCTTCGCGGCTACAATCACAAAGAGTTCTCCGGGCAGGAGTTCGTGATGGGTAATATCGAGGTCCGTCAGGCGTTTCCTCGCTCCGATATGGCAGCATCCTTGTTCTATGACGCCGGCGCCATCACTGACTCGGTTTCTCTGAGAGATGTTGAAGTCAAGCAGTCGATCGGACTGGGATTGTATCTGGGAGACGATTTCAAGCTCAACCTGGCCAAGCGACTTGATCGTTCCGGCGATAACAGTCCCGAGTTCTGGGTTAGATTCGAGCATCTTTTCTAGACTACGATGACACAATTCCGACCGAGACTTAAACTCATTCTCGCCGTCGTCTGGGTCCTGATGGCCCAGGCGACAAGCGCACAGGACGACTCTGAGATTGACTTTGACCTGTTCCGTGTAGACGAAGTAATCACGGTTTGGGTCGACGCCTCCTGCGTATTGACTGCCAAGCGGGTCCAGCAACTCAAAGACGGCGTCAGCGTCGACGTCGAGGTGCGCTTGGCTCTCAAACGTCCCAAACGTCTTTGGGGTGAGACTACCTGCCGCCAAGCCAGTACATACTTTCGCTTGAGCCACGGTGTCGTAACCGGCTTGTACCGCCTGGACCGTCCTTCGGGTGACTCGATAATTACCTCCACTTTCCCCTCGTTGGCCAAGTTGCATCGTCAGCTCAGCGACTCGGTCGTGCTCGACATGGTTCCGATGGCCTGCCTGGAGGAACGCAGAAACTACACTCTGCATCTAGACATATCGTCTATATCGTTGACGACGCTCAACTTAGCCTCCCCTGACAATCCTCAGACCGAGTCCGACTCACCGATTCGGGTCCTGTTTACCAGCTTTCTCGACCTAACCGGCCACGGCAGAACTGACTTCTCTGCCCGTTCAGCGCCGTTCTCTTTGTCCGAAATCCCGATCAAAGAGTAAGAGCCATACTCGGTTATGGTTTTTTAACTCAACTCCGAATGTAAACTTGTAGGGCGCTTCAACCGATACTAATGCAAACGGACCGGGGGGTAAACCATCCTGGTCAGTGACGCAGCAGCTAGGTATGAGAAAGATTCCCTCGAAGGACTAACGGTGACGATGGACAAACCTATGGATTTCGACGACAGCAAGACCAACGATGTTTTTGCCGACCTGGAAGCAACTCTGGACGAAGTGGCCGAGGCTAATCCTCGGATCGCCGAGGACTCGGAATCCAGCAAGGCATCCAACGATCTCAAGGCACTTCTAGAAGCCTCACTTGCGGTTAACTCCTCGCTCGTGGCCGACGACGTCCTCAATATCGTCATGCAGAAGGCCATCGAACTCATGGCGGCGGAGCGGGGCTTGATCATGCTGTTGGATAACGACGGTGAGTTGCAAGTAAGGACCTACCACAACATCAAGCCGGAGGAGATAGCCGGAGTCGAGTTCCGCATCTCCAGTTCCATCACCAATCAGGTTGTCACGACCGGCAAGTCCATCTATACATCCGATGCCCTGGCCGACGATCGCTACTCCACACAGGCCTCGGTCCTCGAACTGCATCTGCGCTCGATCATGTGTGTCCCGATCAAGATCAAGGAACGGACGATCGGCGTAATCTATGTCGACAACTCCAATCGGGCCAAGATGTTCTTGAAGTCCGACCTATATCAGTTTGAGCTGTATGCCCAAATGGTGGCCAATGCGCTGCACAACGCCGATCTGTACGACACTCTGTTGAGGCTAAAGCAGTATAATGAATCGGTCATCAACCTTTCACCGGTGGGAACGGTTGTGATCGACGCGACCGGCAAACTGGCCACGATTAATCCGGTGGCGCTGGAAATCCTGGATATCAACCGCGCCGACGTCATCGCTTTGTCAGAGGACGACCAGGCTTCCAACTTCCTGAACTCGGTCCCCGAATCGGAGCGGCCGCGCTGGAAGCACATGATCGACGAAGTCCTCTCGACCGGTGATGACTACGCCGAGCCCAGATTCTTCCACAACACCGGCTATGTCGAGAAAGTCCTTTCGGTCAAGATCCATCCCATCTCAGCTCTCCCCAACGGTCGCGACGGGTTGATTCTCGCGCTCGAAGACATCACCGAAAAGGTTGTCATGGAGAAGTACGTAATTCTCTCCGAGAAGCTGGCGGCCAAGGGTGAAATGGCGGCATCGATCGCCCACGAACTGAACAACTATCTGGCGCTTGCCACCACCAACGCCGAGCTGTTGGGCCTGAACATCGATCGCGAGAATTTCGACAAAGCCAAGTTCAACGCCAAGATGATCGTCGACAACATCTTCAAAATCAAACGCTTCGTCGACAGCTTGATGGACTTTGCCAAGCCTGAACCGGAGTACATCAGTTACGACATGAAGCACTTGATCGAGGATCTCCTCTTCTCACTCCGTGTCCAGCCGAGGTTCAAGCGGACCCATTTTACCATTGATCTGGGACACGACATTCCTAATCTGGAAATGGATGTAGGCCAGATTCAGCAAGTGTTGATGAATCTGCTGAACAACGCCGCCGACGCCATCGAGGAGCGGGCCATCAAGGAAGAGAGCGAAGGTTCCACCGGATTGAAGCGTGAAATCGGGATCAAGGCCTATTATACCAAGAAAGATGAGAAGATAATCATCGAGGTCTCCGACAACGGAATCGGCATGACTCAGGAGACTCTCGACAGGATATTCACCCTGCACTTCACCACGAAAAAGGCTGGTCACGGCCTGGGCCTGGCAAACTGCCGCAAGATCGTTGAGAACCATCACGGTGAGGTCATCGCCGAATCAAGTTATGGTCAAGGGACCTGTTTTAAGATGGTGCTACCCCGATTTCAGCCCAAAAAGGACGGCCGTGCCCCGACACCACGGCCATGATCAATACTAATTTTGAGATTCTGGACCCACTCGGTACCGGAGGTACCGCCGAGGTCTTCCGCGTGCTTGATCGCGACCGCCGCGAAATGGCGCTCAAGGTTCCTCTCGACAGTCAGCTTTCCCCCGACATAGACTTCCAGTTGCTTGCGCGACGCGAGCATTACCTCATTGGAGAACATCGTTTTCCCGGGCTGGTAAGGATCAGGGAGTTCTCCGATGATCCCCCCTACCTTTTGCTCGAACTGTGCCGCGGCCCCAGCCTCGATCAGCTGACATTGCCGGTATCGGAACAACTCGCCCTCAACATCGCCTCGGCCATTGCCGTCGATCTCGAGTATCTGCGCCGATCAACCGTGGTCCACGGCGATCTCAAACCTCAGAACATCTTCCTGCCCCGACAGTGGCACGCCCTGGAAAAGGGCGCCCTTCTTTATGCCAAGATCTCAGACTTCTCCCTCGGCCGGACGGCCGATGAATCGGAGGACAAACGTGCCGGGTTGGGCACGGTAGGCTTCATGGCGCCGGAGACGGTTCTTGAGAACCGAACTAGCCATGCTTCCGACCTGTTCGCACTAGGGGTTACTCTCTACCAGCTGGCCTGCGGCAAGCACCCCTTCCTGCTTGAGAACGACCACGATCCGATTCGGACTAACGGTCGCGTCTGCGAAGGGCATTTTGCGAAACCGGAAGAGCTGGCCGCTGAAATAAACGAGGGACTAGCCGCACTGATAAAGTCGCTGCTAATGGTCTCCCCCGCGGATCGTCCCGGGACCGCATGGGATGTATGCCTCCAGTTGGAAGAAATCGGTTCGAGTTACCCCTATGTCAAAGCCCTTCGCCCGGAGCACTTCATCGATCCGAGGTCCATCTGCGAGATCCAGGGCCGAGAGCTGTTCGGCGATAGCCCTCATTGCGAGAGATTGCTGGCGCTGGCCGAGAATGATTCCTGCCAGTTGCATCAACTGGTGCGGTTCAATGCGGCCATCGGTCGCATCGAGTATCACTCCGAGGGAATCAAGATCAAGGATGCAATAGTCTGGCCAAACCGTATGCGCAACTCAATTCTATCCGAGTTTGCTTGTGGTTCATTTGGACAAAGAAGGAAGGCCATTTGGAATGCTATAGCCGGTTCCGCCCAAGCGTATGGCAGGATCGTCTCACCCAATGAGAACCCGTCCGGAGCTTCCGATTCAACATCGGAGCTGCTTCTGCCACTGTTGAAACCAAGCACCGTGCGGCGCCTGTCCTCCAGCCTGGGTGACAGAGCCAAGACGGCGGAGCAGTGGGATCTGGCCGCAACCTTGTATGTGCAATCAGGAGATCTCGAACAGGCGGCTTCCTGTGTGGAGATGGCCGTCGAGGATCTTGAGTCGAAACACCAATCTAACAAGGCACTGCAACTCCTGGACAAGGTCCTCGAGTTGGGCAGCCTCCGGGACAAGCAGTTCGAAATCCGCAGACTTCAAATTATGAAGGGCGGCATCCTAAAAGGTGCCGGACGTATCGAAGACTCATTGGAAGCCTATATCCGACTGACGGAGCTGTACGACGACCAGCCTCACGATAGTACTCTGGCGGAAACTTATAAGAAACTCGGCGACGTGTACAAGATGAGGCAGGATGCCGGCGGTGCCCTGGGCGCTCTCGGCAAAGCTCTCGAGATTTATGATGAGCTCGGCGACGAACTGGAGATCTCGCATACCCTCAACAACATGGGTAATGCGCATTGGCTAGCGGGAGACTTAAGAGAGGCACTAAGAAACTATCGTGCCGCACTCCGCATCCAGCGGCGGTTGGACGCGACCTGGGATATCGCGTCGACCCTCAGCAATATCGGCTCCGTTTATGGGATCCAAGGGAGACTGAGACGATCTCTGGATATCATGGGCATCTCGCTGGAGATGAAGCGCGAGTTGGGTGACCTCGGTGAGATTGCCCGTACCCTCAACAACATGGGCTACGTCCACCATTTGCGCGGCGACACCGGCCGGGCCATTGAATGCCTGACGGAATCGCTGGAACTCAATCGAAGAATCGGATCGCAGCAAGAGGTCCTCTTCAATCTCGAGAATCTCTCTTCTCTCTCAATACAAGCGGGCCACCTCACGAGTGCTCTGAGCTTGTTGGCGGAAGGTGTGGACCTTGCCAAAGAACTTGGCGATACCGGCCACGCCAGTGCCTTCGCGTGTCAATCGGGGACGGTCATGAAACGTATGGGCCGGTTTGATGAAGCCAAGGCGCAGTTAGATGTGGCCGAGGATCTGGGATCCGAAGTCGATGATCTACATCTAGACTTCCAGGTACGCCTGGCCCGTGCCGGATGGCTAGCCGCCGTTGGTGACATCAACAATGCCCTCGAGGAAGCCAAACAGATTGCGCATGAAGCTCAGGAGAAGGAAGACAAGACCAATCTACTGGAAGCTACACTGTTGATTACCAGACTATGCCGTGAGGAACAGTGGTTCGAGGTTGGGATAGAACTGGCGACAGAGCTGGAGATGCACCGTGAGTCGATGCTCCTGGAGTTCAATCGAATGAGCCGACTCGCTGACACTGAGCCTCACATAGCACGCGAGCAGCTCGAGTCGGGACTTCGCGACAAACTAAACAGCTTTCACGAAGATCTGGAACGGCCGGGGCTTCTGAACTCCATCGCGGAAATGGAGATTACCAATTATCGCGTCGACGAAGCTGTAAACCTGCTGGAGAATGGGCTGCGGCTAGCGACCCAAAACGGTCTCCCGCCTGAGCAAGCTCTGATTATGACAAATCTGGGAAGGGTTGCTTTCGACCGGGGTGAGTTCGAGTCCGCCTTCAAGAGATTCCGACAAGCCCTCGAACTCCATAAGTCCATGGCATCTTCAATAGCAGATCCGGTCTACCAGAAGATCTATCAGAATCAGCCCAGTGTTCAGTTGTTGGTGAAAAAAATCCGTGCGTTAGGCGCGAAATTGGCAAAAAAGTAGGCAGGTATCACAGGTATACCTGCCTTCTGATGAGCCTGCAGAAATCACCAGATTCTTACTGACCGCCCAAAGACATACGTCCCGGGGCGATGCGAGCCTCAAGAACTTCAACTGTCAGTTCGTAGGTCATGTTAGTACCTCCTGTTAAGCCTTAGGTTGTTTAGAAACGTGAGATTCCAGAGATCCGTTAACGGAGTGGACCTGGGCTCAAATAATAAAGTAGAGGAGAATCAAGATTCTGTCAAGGGAATTTGTGGTATAAACTCTGCAAGAAACCCTAAGTCATTGTCCAGCAACGACCATCCGTAGTCCGCAACCCGTCTGCCGCGCGGTTCTACTGTCCTAAAAATGGACAGTTCTATTCAATCTCTACCACCAGGACCAGAATTCAACTCGCAGGAAGGACGTGAACTTTCGGGCTATGAGGCTAAAAAGAGAGGTCTCACGGATGGTGATTTTGGCATATCCAGTCATTCCTTCGCGCAGATCGTGCGACGAGTTATCGATTTCAGCCGCCACTTGATAGAAGGATTCGAACTCGGTCACGGCCGCCGAGACCGGGATGTGGACAACTTCACCCTCGAAAATACGATCGGTATAAGTCCTTACGCGTGTGCGGACAGTCTGTCCCAGTTGGACGAGATTGAGATCGAAGTCGCGAACCGGAATGAGCAGTTCGATACGGGACTCATCGATCACATCCAGCAGCCGGGAGCCGCCTTTTGCAAATGAGACTTTGCCCTTGATTGGAGAGACCACCGACTGGGCGGCCTCCTGGGACTCCAGAAAGCGCAAGCGAGCCAGTTGACCGTTGATCTCAGATTGCAGTACCGCCTCTTCCTCTGGCTTGGGAGGCGATTCCAACAGTTTCAGCTCGGCTCTGCGGCTGTCCTGATTGGCCTTGGCTACTGCCAGGGCCGCACGAGCTTCCTCGAGTTGCTCGACCGTGGAGAGACTTCGTTCACGCAGGGCTACCACCAGGTCCAGGTCCCGCTGGAGCTGATTGACGCTCGCTTCGGCGGCCGAAAGGGCCGAGTTTGCCTTGGCGACTTCCTCCTTCTTGGGCGGCGCTTTCAGAAGATCCATGCGATGCCGAAGGCGTTCCAGTAAGGCCCGGGCCGCCTCCAAGTCGTTGGTGATTTGATTCGAGAGCAAAACTGCAACGGTATCGCCCTGTTCGACGGACTGTCCGTCGGACACAATCGGACGCAGATTCAGCGTGGCCATTTCCGTGCTGGTCATCTGCATGAAACTGGACTGAACACTGGGGTCAGCGCCACCGATCATGAGCCGCCTCTCGAGCATACCCAGATCGTTGACCTGAAGCTCGAACTTGCTTATCGGTCGTACTGTGATCTCCCCCGTCACCTTCTGATTGAACGGAACCACGAAGAGCAAAAGGATCACTGTCACTACAACAGCGATATGGGCGGCCAGACGCAACGGCTTCTTCAGAATCTGTTTCATATATCCCACGTGCTTGACGGTGCCTTTAAGCAAGCCCCACAGACTGCCTCGCAATGTAATCAGGACTACCCCCACGAACAACAACAAACCCGCGGTACCCATCTGGTCCATGATGAAGCCGCCAACCCACCAGGCCGTCCAGCCCAGGAGCAATACTGAATAGATTACCGCCAATAGAGCATAGATCGCGAAGATGGTTCGCTCGCGTCTCGTGGTTTTGGGCATTTCCACGGGCCATCCCAGCAGTCGAGCTTTGAGCCACGCCGAAGCATAGTCGAAAGCTTTAGCCCGTAGACTCGGGATCTCCAGATAGTCCGAGAGAAGATAATAGCCGTCGAGTTTGATCAGCGGGTTCAGGTTGAACAGCAGAGTTAGGGAGCTGACGATGGTCACGATTCGCGCCACATCGTTGATGAAGTATCCGGGAACGGTGACGCGCCATACTATCGCCGCGATGGCAACGAGGACCAGCTGGAAGTAGGGTCCCGCCAGCGTTACTGCCAGGCGTTGTTTCTTTTCCTTGAAGAGCCAGGCGTCGGAGACGTCGCAGTAGAAACAGGGCTGGAAATACATGAGCAAGAAGCCCATTTCGGTCACCTCTCCCCCATAGTAGCGACAGACAACCGCATGCGCGAACTCGTGCAGAAACACAAGGATGAAGAAAGAGAGGATTACGGTGGCAATCGACGCCAGGTTGAAGATAGAGTATATCCCAAGAGCAAACACGGAACCGTGTGAAAACAAGACTCCCAGACCGACCAGAATGATCAAGGCCTGGAAAGCGAAACCGGGAAGGCTGTGCCACGGACGATAGAGTCGCGTCAGGAAATCGAGGAAGCGGCCGGGGTTCACGGCCTTCAGCTTCACGAATAGTAGTCTCGAGAAGAGCGACTCGGACTGTATTCCCGCGATGCTGGTTCGAGACAAAATCTGTTCTGACCGGCTGTTTTCGAGAAAGTATAGTTTCTCGAGGGCGTCTACAAACTGCTCGACATTCTCGGCCTTGAGTTCGAAGCCGTATTTCTCGCGGAACCGTTCGGCCAGATCGGCATACGATGTCACTCCGTCCAACTGATGTATCAACCAGTGCTCCGGCTCCCGTAGTCGGAAGTAGGTCCCCCGAAGGGGATCCTTTACGTTGAAGACCGTGGCCCCGTCGACTTCTGTCGAGCTGGAGACAAGATCAGTTCGGAGCTTGGCGTAGGTTCCCATATCGCATTCTAGTTACTACCTCTCCCCCATGCAAGTTTTTGGACGACTATGCGGGTCTAGTTTCGCAGGGTATCAATCAGCTGCTTGTTGTAATAGTCGATCATGTCTTCGCGGCGGAGAACACCAATCACCTCGTTCGGCCCTGAGCCCGACCCGTCGACGACCGGAATGAGCTTCAGGTCCTGGATATTGAAAGCGCGATAGGCCTTCTCCAGCGTATCGTTGGCGTCCAGAGTTGCCGGGCGTTCGTGAATCAGGTCTTTGGCAATCACGAGGAAGTCCAGGGAATGCTCGCTGAGCACCGAGCGGATGTCCTGGAAAGACAGTACTCCCTTAAGATGCCCGTGTTTATTGGTCACGATGAAATAGGATTCACGGGAGTGTTCAATGGCATGGAAGATCTTGGCCAAAGGCGTAGCATCGGGAATAGTCTCGAACTCGCGATCCATAATCTCCGATACGGTATGTGAGCGGAGGACGTTGATATCCTTACCCTGGCGTATGTCGATACCGCGTTTAGCCAGTTTGATGGTGTAGATCGAGTGTCCCATGAGCTTCCGCGCCCCCAGGGCTGAAAATACCACGGTGACCATCAGGGGCAGAATAATCCGATAGTCGGAGGTCATCTCGAAGATAATCAGCATAGCCGTAATCGGAGCGTGGGTGGTAGCTGCGACCATTCCCGCCATTCCTACCAGCGCATATGCCCCGGGCCCCGCAGTTACTTCAGGGAAGAAGTAATTGGCCACTACGCCAAAGGCGCCGCCCCCGACCGCGCCCATGAACAACGACGGAGCGAAAATCCCTCCGGAGCTTCCCGACCCCAGTGTAAGCGACGTAGCTATGATCTTAAGCAGGATCAGGACCAGGAGCAGTTCGAGTCCAATACGGCCCAATAGCGTGAGCTTGATAGTCTCGTAACCGTCGGCGAGGATCTGCGGATAGAATATCGCAATCCCGCCAAGCAGCAGTCCGCCAATTGCCGGCTTAGACATATCGGGGATCTTTATCTTGTCGAAGAAATCCTCGAACCAATCCAGCGTGCGCGTGAATGTCACTCCGGCCATGGCTGTGAAGGTTCCCAACCCGGCGTAGAGGGGGACCTCCCAGGCCGAGACAAGAGAATACTCGGGCACATCAAAGGCTGGATGATCACCCAGGAACGATCGCGTGATCACCGAGGCTACCACTGAGGATATGATAACGGGAGAAAACGTCTTAATGGCGAAGTCACCCAGTATCACTTCCAGCGAAAAGATCACCCCGGCAATAGGCGCATTGAAGACCGCCGCAATCCCTGCCGCCGCTCCACATCCTACGAGGATCTTGACACGATCCCCGGACATACGAAACAGTTGGCCGATCGAAGAACCGATGGCCGAACCGATCTGGACAATGGGTCCTTCACGTCCCGCCGATCCGCCGGAACCGATGCAGATGGCCGAGGCCACTGTCTTGGCGACTGCTACCCGGGGACGGATGATTCCCCCCAGTCGAGCCACCGAGTTCATGACTTCGGGGACGCCGTGCCCCTTGGCTTCAGAGGCAAACTTAAAGACTATCGGTCCCACCAAAAGCCCGCCCAACATGGGGATGATCGGCAGCCACCATTTGAGTCCCTCGCTGCCTACGGCGTCGGTGAGAATCTGATCGGTCAGTCCGAAAAACAGCTCGTTGAAGTACTCGATCAGGGCCACAAATCCGAGCGCCCCCAGCCCCGTGGCCAGTCCCACGACTGTGGCGAGAACGATCAAGATTCGGGTTCCGGTGAACTTGAATTTTCGGGCCCACCGGACAATTGAGCGTGACTTCATAGTGGGCGGAATCTATTCCTTTTTCTCGCTGGTTACAAGGATTTTCCCCCGATAAATCGAGGCGCAGATCTACTCAGCTTGACATATCTGTCGATTTTGCTGATCTTAGTTGCCACGTTAAAACCAGGCTTTGAACGACTAGCTATGAGGTTCGGTTGATGCTCGAAAAGGCGGATGCAGTTGTTGTGGGCGGAGGGATAATCGGTGTTTCGGTGGCCTTCTATTTGGCCCGTGAAAAGTACGGCCAGGTTGTTCTTCTTGAGAAGGAAACCCTCCTCGGTACCGGAGCTACCTGCAAAGCAGCCGGTGGAATCCGAGCCCAATTCTCGGACAAGACCAACATCCAAATGTCGATGCTCTCCGAAGAGATTTTCGCCCGCTTCAAAGATGAAACCGGCCACGAGGCGCTGTTTGATCAGGTCGGCTATATGTTCTGCCTCAAAGACGATGCCGACATTGAGCGGTTCACGAAGAGCTACGAACTGCAGAAGTCAGTCGGCCTGAACGTCAGTATGCTCAAGCCGGACGAGATACCGCAGCACGCACCGCACATCGCCCTCGATGGCATAAGACAGGCCACCTTCTGCCCTACCGACGGCCTGGGTGATCCAGCCGAATTCTTGACCGGCTATGAGAAAGCCGGGCGGGAATTGGGTGTAAAGATCATGATCGAAACCGAGCTCAACGGAATCAACGTTGAGGGCGGCAAGATCACGGGCGTCAAGACCAGCCGCGGTGATATCGCCTGTCCGACAGTTGTCGATTGTGCCGGACCACTCTCCAGGTTTGTGGCTCAGATGGCCGGCACGGACATCCCGGTCGAGCCGATCCGCCGCCAGATCGTCACCACCGGACCTCTCGAGTTCGTGAAGCCGTTCTTCCCCATGGTTGTCGATGTCAAGTCCGGACTGTACTGCCACAAAGAGTCGAAGGGGATGCTCCTGGGTTGGGCCGATCCGGCCGTAGAGCCTTCCACCGACATTTCCATAGATCCCGACTATACCGATGCCATCCTTGAGAGAGCACTCGATCTGATTCCTCAGTTGGAAGAGGCCGAAGTCGCCAATCAATGGGCCGGACTATACGAAGTAACGCCCGATCATCGGGCGATAATCGGGCCTAATCCTGAGCTTTCGAGCTTGTTCCATGTTACCGGCTTCTCTGGTCATGGCTTTATGCATGCCCCGGCAGCCGGATTGGTGGCAGCGCAGACTTTGACCGGTCAGGCACCTGCCGTGGATATCGGCAGCCTCTCTCCCGACAGGTTCAAGGACGCCGAACTCAGCATAGAGACCAACGTCATCTAACTCTGGGTCGGGTCTGACACCCGTCCCATGAACAGAATCGTTCCGGTTTCCTTTTCGTAGATCACGAACAGAAAGGGACGGTTCGCGCGTATCCCAGGCTTCTCCATGTCGTCTACAGCTTCCACAGAAGTCACTCCGGCCGCCTCGGTTCCGTACTCATTCAGTGTGACAAACGTTTTGTGTTTTACTTTGCTGATTCGAGGCTGGACGGGAGAGACCGTTAGATTCACCATTCTACTGAAATCTGCTGCAGACCTGTCGAATGCGTCCACAATTCCTAAAGCCGCAAGTTCTCCCTTCAAGTCATTCTCGTACTCAAACGAAAACTTTGGCATGACAATCCACATCTCGGTCTGTTCGAAAGAGTGCACGTAGTTTTGCCAGACCTCCGAGGTTAGAGAATCAACAATCTCGCCAAGTTCCAGGCCTGAGTCGGGGACTATGATGGCCGCAAGAAACTCTTCATTGGCATAGGGCATGGCACACGCTTTAGAACCATCCTCATCGAGGTACCCGAAAACTCGTTGTTCCGCGACCATCATTGGACACGAGACCTTCTGAGCAGTCGTAACATGAAAGTCCGAAGGATGTGTCAGATTAGGGTCGAAAGGATGTGTCCACAGCGCTTTGAAGTAAATGGCGTTTACAACTAGCACCAGGAGCGAGTCGCTGATCGGAGGCGTGACAATTCCCTCCACAAGTCCGTTCGTCTTTTCGCTGACCCAGCTGTTTATTGTGGAAGCCGCAGATCGTTGAGAAAAATCCAGGCCAGATACCTGGGCGTTGAAGTACTCTTGATTGTCGCGGGCAAATCTCTCGACCACTTGCAGATCCTCACGATACCAAATGGAGTTGGCCAACGTCAACGTTAAGCCGCTATCGAGATTCGTCATCAGCCTGATCAGGCTGGCGCAGGACTCGTTGATCTGCTGCCTACTCATGCCTTCCAGGTTTAGCGTGGATTGTATCTCTTCGCGCGTATTGCCGTTGGCGCCGTTTAGAGTCATCGCCAGAGTCGTCGAGATTGACAAAGGTGAAACGAAGACATTCTTGTCCGACGGCTCCTGGGCCAAGATCTTTTTGAACAGCTCTAGCCCAAACTCATTGACAGACCGACAAAGTAGTCGTTCCTCCGTGGTCATATCAGAAGCTACCCTCCGCAGTTCCGACAAGTTTGGCGCCGGTCCACTTCCACGATCGCTGCAGGACGAGATTAGTATGGCGATCGCAAGAAATAGAGTAGACAGGATAACCACAGGATTGATCTGCTTTGGAGTCTTCACGGTCCCTCCTTTGTATCTGCCCGAATTCGGTATGTGATTTCGCACGATTGACAGGCCTAAGCCCGGTTTTCGACGGTGTGCTGAGTAGCTGTAATAAGTCTACAATGGTGAGATTAGTCAACCTTGAAGTGATTACACTGACTTGTAGCGCCTGGAACTAGCACTCGGAATCGTCGGGGCGCGGCAGACGCTGCATGAGAGTCCCGTCGCCGTACTCGACGGTGTCGACCTTGTCGATCTGAAGAAGCCCCCGGGTGACTTCCTCGATGCAGTTGGCCGATTGGTGAATCGCCTTGAGCCAACTGACTTGCTCCTCGGTGAGATTGTCGGAATTCTCGAGCATCATTCCCAGCCGACCGCTTAGGGCCATGAGGGCGTTGTTGACCGAATGGTTGACGGTCACGGCCGTCTGTTTGATCCCATTGAGGATCAGGGCGTCGCGAGTCTCGGGGTCGAGATCTTCGGGAGACGGTGCCTCTCCGGTCTTGATCTGACCGGCACTGCTGTAAGACAGGCTGAGCATCGCGGCCAGGGCCTCGAGAAGGTGGTCCTCGGCGACGATTGTCCTCTCCCCCAACTGCAGACCAATCACGGCCCCGTGCACCTCGCCTCCGACGGAGATGGGATGGGTGAAGGCATGGTAGGGATTCTCACCGGCAAAGGACATGTAGGCCGATACGAGCTGTCGTCTACGGCGAAGATCCGCAATCAGATCCATTTCATGTTGCTCGAGCAGTGCCTGGGATTCGGGCGCAATCGAGTGAGAGACGGAGCGGGTGACGGTGAAGTCTTCGTTCCAGAGAATCAGCGACGAAGCATCCAGTCCGACCAGTTCGGTGGCCAGAGACAAGGCCAGCTGAGTAGTCTCGGCGGGGTCTTCCTTGCCGGCTCCGGCCAATGCCAATCGGCGGAGGATTTCGAATCTGTCCTGGTCGCTTCTTTCTTTCATCTCAGACACCTTCAACGGTGTTCTAAGCAAACGGAGTGCCCTTTTTAGTGATACCGGCGAAATGCAGTAATAGCGCCGTAATCCCAGCAATATAGGCGTTTTCGCCGGGATTACCAGGGAATTCCGGTTGAATTCAATTGCAGATCAGCCCCCCTCAGGCAATCATTTGCAGCCCTTCAGCCTCTTCAACACAAACCGTTAGTAAACATTGACAGAGGCCCCAAGGTATGTTACATTAGGTCCTTTTCCGCAAGGAGAACTGGCTATTATGGTCGACGATATGATTCATGACAACTGTGGTGTGATGGGAATCTTCGGCCACCCACGGGCCGCCCGTCTTGCGTACTTCGGACTCTATTCACTCCAGCATCGGGGCCAGGAATCGGCCGGGATTGTTACTTCCGACGATGGCGTCATCCATATGCACAAGGGTATGGGCGAGGTCAACGAGGTTTTTTCCTCGGGCGACACGTTTGACAAACTCCGCGGAAGGGTGGCTATCGGTCACAATCGATACTCGACCACCGGTGCCTCGTCGCTCATCAATATCCAGCCCTTTTTGATTACCAATCGCCACAAGTACATCGCCATAGCTCACAACGGAAACTTGACTAATTCGGCCCAGTTGCGCGACAAACTGGACGCACAGGGTTCGATCTTCCAGACCACCTCCGACACCGAAGTGATTCTGCACCTGGCAACTCACTCCCGTAAGCGGAAACGGGTTGAAAAAATCTGCGAAGCCCTGACTCAATGCAAGGGTGCCTATTCCCTCGTTTTTCTGACCGAGAACTCTATCATCGCTGCCCGGGATACTTTCGGTTTTAGACCGTTGGCTCTCGGCAAACTACGCAATGCATGGATTGTTGCCTCCGAAACCTGTGCCTTCGACATAATCGGCGCCAAGTATGTACGCGATATTGAGCCTGGCGAAGTACTCGAGATCTCCAAGAAGGGACTGAAGTCCTACTTCCCGCACAAGAAGACCAAACATGCCTTCTGCATTTTTGAGTATATCTATTTCTCCCGCCCCGACTCGATCGTCTTCGGCGAAAACGTCGACAAAATCCGCCGCCGCCTTGGCCGCCAGCTCGCCAGGGAGCATCCGGTTGAAGCCGACATCGTCATCTCGATTCCCGATTCGGCCAACACTGCGACTCTAGGCTATTCGGAAGAATCGGGTATCCGGTTTGAAATCGGCTTGATTCGCAACCATTATGTGGGTCGCACCTTCATTGATCCGGATCAGAGCATTCGCGATCTGGATGTCAAGGTGAAGTTCAACCCGGTTAAGGGTGTCATTCAAGGCAAGCGAGTGGTGATGGTCGACGATTCGATCGTGCGCGGTACCACCTCCAAGAAGCTGATCAAGATGGTTCGTGACGCCGGCGCCAAGGAGATCCATTTCCGGGTTTCCTCTCCGCCTATTATGTCGCCCTGCTTCTATGGCATCGATATGCCCACCAAAGCCGAGCTGATTGCTTCCAACCAGACGGTCCAGGATATCGAGGACTACCTTGAGGTGGACAGCCTGCGTTATCTTTCGCTGGACGGTATGCTGTCCATGTCGTCGCTGCCGGACACGAACTTCTGTTCCTCCTGCTTCTCTGGAAAGTACCCGATCAAGCCGTCGAAGATCAACGGCAAGCACCTCCTGGAGCCCCAGAGAGTATTCAACGCCTAGGCGATAGCCCAACTCCCATCTGTTGCCGATAGAGTCTTTAGAGGCAGCTGCAAGCGACCTAAAACATCTTTGGTGTTAGTGTCGTTTAACGTTATATTGGAAGTGAGTCGTTTCGATCTCACCGGAAGTATGATACACGCCGCCTGTAATCGACCAGATGGAGAAAAGCATGCCCAAACGAACACCCGCTAAGGTCTTCTCTACGTTCTCTCTGTTATCGCTTATAGTACTACTACTTTCACCTGCTCTGATAGCCGAGTTGGCTCCACAGGAGGAGTCTACTGTTGAGCTGATACCGCGCGTGGCGGCCGCAAAACCCGGCCAGATCGAGATCGCCGACGGCGTCGAAATCGCCCGGGTCGTGGTCAAGTTTCGCGACGACGCTCAGGTGAGATTGAGCTCCGGGCGGATGGCCTCGCTGTCAAGTCAACCGACATCAGAGGTTAATGCAATACTTCAACCTTATGCAGATAAAAGCCTGCAACGTCTAATCAAATCGATATCGGCCTCCAAACTCGACCGTGACCGCGAAATCCTCCAGACCAAAGCTCGGCGGGCCCTGGCTGACCTCAACGGGTACTATCAGATCGGCGTGACCGATCGCTACGAAGCGGCCAATCTGATCAATCGACTTAACGCTTTGGACATTGTCGAGATAGCCTACTTTGAGCCGGTACCGGAAGTGGCCGGTGACATATCCCCAACCACTCCGGACTATGAGGCCTCGCAGGATTACCTCGAGCCGGCCCCCAACGGCGTGGACGCCTTCTTTGCCAAGACTCAGCCGGGTGGCGACGGCACCGGTGTCAAGATTATTGATATCGAGTACAATTGGCAAACGACTCACGAGGACCTCGACAAGGCTGTCGGCGGAGTCATCGGCCCCTATCCCGGCGGCGGCAGCTCCAGTGACCACGGCACGGCTGTAATTGGCGAGATGATCGCCGGAGACAACGGCTATGGCGTGACCGGCATCTCCCCGGGCGCCGATGTCGGCATGGTCTCTGTCGCTTCGATGTCCTTCGCCGAGGCAATGTACACGGCGGTCGACGACCTGGAGCCGGGCGACCTGGTCTTGATCGAACTGCACTCTCCCGGCCCCCGCTACGATTTCCAGGCTCGACCTGATCAGTTAGGCTATATCGCTATGGAGTATTGGCAGGCCAATTTCGATGCTATCCAATATGCCTGGGCTAAAGGTGTTGTGGTTGTGGAAGCTGCCGGAAATGGCTCCGAAGACTTCGATGACGCTATCTACGAGTCGGTGTTTGACACCACTTATCGCAACTCCCACGCGATTGTCGTTGGCGCGGGATATCCCCCGGCTTCCGGCCAGGATCGAGTCAAACAAGGTTTCTCGAATTATGGTGAGCGGGTTAATGTCCAGGGATACGGCTCCGGAGTCTACACTACCGGCTATGGCGGTCTTTTCGACGGCGGTGGCGACATCAATCAGTATTATACCGCGACCTTCAGTGGCACCTCGTCGGCCTCACCGATCGTCACCGGCGCCGCTGCCTGTCTCCAGGGATACTACAAGGCAACGTATGGAGCCGTGCTGACCTCGGACATAATTCGTCAGGCCCTTGTGCAGACGGGAACGGCCCAGTCGGGAGATACCTCTCTACATATCGGGCCGCGCCCCAACCTGGCCGCCGCGATTCCGTGGGTGGCTCCGCCTCCTTCCTTGTACACCAATCCGATCCTGGTCGATACCACCGTCACCGACTCCAGCCTCTACCTCACCTCGATCTGGATGATAAACCGCTCCTCGACCGATGCGCTCGACTATTCCGTCGCGGCCTTCGATACTCTCGAGGCCAAGAACCCGGCGGTGTGGGTCGGCGCCTCTCCAGCCTCAGGGACGATCCCCGCAGCCGATTCGGTTGAGTTAACGGTCACGGTCGATGGTTCGATGCTCGAGGATCGCTTCGACCGCTACAAGGGCCTTGTAGAGATTTCATGGGGACATTCCGGGCTGGCGACCGACTCGACCACTCTGGTTCCAGTGTTTGTCTCCTTCCCGTGTAACGATGGCACCTACAGCGTGGCCACCTCCGACGATGTCGACGGCCCGGTTTTCAACTGGATTTCGGCCAAAGATCTGGGTACCAAGATATCCGACGGATCCTGGTACAACCCGGGCGTAAGCTTCCCTCTGGACGATGGCACTGCCGGACCGCGTAACATTGGTTTCCAGTTCCCCTACTACGACACCACCTTCAATCGCTTTTACGTGGCGGTCAACGGCGGTATCTCTTTCACCGACTCGATTGTCAACGTCAACGGCTACTTCTCGGGGATCAGCATCCCCGGCGCACCCTTCTCGACCCTGATCGCTCCCTTCTGGGGTGATCTGATTTTCGACGTCGATGAGCGTCCGGCCTCGGGTGTTTACCTCTACAACACACCTGGATGGGACACTCTCGTGATTGAATGGTACCGTCCGGGCAGCTTTGCCGATCAAGGAGATACCACGATCAACTTCGAGATCATCCTCTCGAAATACGACGGCTCGATTACCTTCCAGTACAACGATGTGGGCGTAAGTGGAATGGAACAGACGGTTGAGGTTGGTATTGGCGAAATTGACTGCGCCGGCAAAAATCTGGTTTCTGAGTATCCCGCGGGCGTCGATGCCGGCATGGCCGTCAGGTTCAGCTACGCTGATCGAGTGTTGGCACAAGCAGGCAACGTCAACGGCGAGGGTGAGATTGATATCTCAGATCTGGTCTACCTGGTCACGTACATGTTCGGGGGCGGACCCGATCCTATTCCTTACGAGTCAGGCGATGTCAACTGCAGCGGCGATCAGATCGACATCGCTGATCTCGTCGCCCTGGTAGATTACATGTTTGGCGGCGGACCGGATCCCTGCTTCTACTGGATCTTGCTGTAGACCAGATTTCACAACGATGCAAACGAAAAAAGCGTCGGCAATTGCCGGCGCTTTTCTTATTTCTGCACTAACTCCACTCGTCTATTTGAACGGGAACAGGGCGAGGCGGGAGACATCCAGGACCGTCTCCGGGAAGAATCCAAGTCCGACGGTACCGACCGCTGTGATCACCAGCACCAGTACGAGAGTCGGAGCGTAGGTGACCGGTGCAAACTCTTTTTCGGCAGGATCCAGATAAGCCGCTTTGATCACGCGGAAGTAGTAGTACACGGAGATGAACGAGTTCATGACACCGATGACGGCCAGCCAAATGAAACCGGACTTGACGGCAGCCGAGAATAGATAGAATTTTCCGAAGAATCCCACCGTCGGCGGGAATCCGGCCAGTGAGAACATGAACAGAGCCAGAACCGCGCTCAGATAGGGGCTGGTCCTGGCCATCCCGGCCAGCTCGCTGACCAGGGCCTTGCCACCCTGTCGGTTTTCCATCAGAGTGATAACGGCAAAGGCGCCGGTGTTAAATAACGCGTAACCGATCAAGTAGAACATGGCCGCCGAGATCGACTCCTGGCCGCCTACCGCCAGAGCAACCATGACGTATCCGGCGTGAGCAATCGACGAGTAGGCCAACATCCGCTTGACGTTCTCTTGTCGTAGAGCCAGGACATTGCCCACCGTCATAGTCAAAACGGCCAGTATCCAGAACAGCGTCGAGAGTTCCGGCATCTCTGCGAAACCGTATAGGAAGATGCGCAGCATGACGGCGAATCCGGCTGCCTTGGGTCCAACCGAGAAGAAAGCCGTGATTGGCGTCGGTGCTCCCTGATAGACATCGGGGATCCAGCTATGGAACGGTACAGCACCGATCTTAAATCCGAAACCGATCAGAATCAATCCCACACCGGTGTAGACATACAACGGGAACTCGCCCACGATGTAAGAGAAGTCAGCCGCTACATTGCGAAGATCGGTTGTTCCGGTGGCGCCAAAAAGGAAGGTGATTCCCAGCAGCAGGAACCCGCTGGCAAAGGCGCCCATAATGAAGTACTTGATTCCAGCCTCGTTGGACTCCAGCGAGCGTCGCGCAAACCCGGCCATCACATAGAGCGGAAGCGACATGATCTCGAGTCCCAGGAACATCACGATTAGATCTGTGGTGTTGGCCATGACCATCATGCCCATGGTCGAGATCAATAGGAGGGCGTACAGCTCGGGGCGGCTGATGTGCTTGACCGAAAAGTATCTTACGGCCATTAGTACCGCCAGGATGGATATCGAGACAAACACCACCTTAAAGGCGGCGCCGAAATTGTCACAGGTTATCATGCCGAAGAAGCCAGAGGCCTGGTTGCCCCATTGCCCTATCGACGTGATGAGAGCGACGGTCAGTCCGATCAGTCCGAGTAGGGGCGCCAACTTCGACAGCGAGCGACTGGTGGCAAAAAGCAGAATGACGAACGCAGCTACCAGAAGCGCGATCTCCGGGTAGATCATATCAAAGCTGATCGATGCCGAGGTAAAATCTATCATATCTTCCTACCTGGACTCGCGGCTAAGGGTGATTGTGACTGGTTCCTCGTCAGACTCAACGAACTTGCGCAACTGCTGATTCTCTTCATCATATTCCACAGTCCGCGCTTTGGCCATGTGACTCATGACGGCCTTTAAGGAAGGTTCAACCCGGTCTAACAACGGACTGGGGTAGATGCCGATCCAGAATATCAGAATAATCAGCGGGAACAGAATGATCCGTTCGCGCCAGTCTAGATCTTTTAGATTTTCGTTCTCAGGCTTTGTGATCTTGCCAAAGACAACCCGTTGGAACATCCAGAGCATGTAACAGGCGGAGAGAATAACTCCCGATGCCGCGATGATTCCATACCAGGCATTGGCGTTGAACGAACCCAGGAGAACCAGGAACTCGCCGACGAAACCGTTGGTGAATGGAAGCCCAATCGACGACAACGTTACTATCAGAAATACAGCGGAGAACACCGGAACGGATTTCGCCAACCCACCAAAGTCGGCAATCATCCGGGTGTGGCGGCGATCATATATCATTCCGACAACCAGGAATAAGGCGCCGGTAGAAATACCGTGGTTGATCATCTGGAGAACCGATCCCTGTAGTCCCTGCATGTTCAGCGCGAACATTCCCAACATCACAAATCCCATATGCGATACCGAGGAGAATGCTACCAAGGATTTGACATCCTTCTGTACCATCGCCACCAGCGCACCGTATACGATCGCAATCAGAGAGAGAATGCATATGTACGGAACGAAGGTAATGGAAGCATCAGGGAAGACCGGCAGGCAGATTCGAATGAAGCCGTAGGTACCCATCTTGAGTAACACACCGGCAAGAATCACTGAACCGGCCGTGGGAGCCTGAACGTGCGCATCCGGCAACCACGTGTGGAACGGCCAAAGCGGAACTTTGATCGCAAAGGCCAAAGCGAACGCACCAAACAGATACATTTGCACTTCGTGCGTGATTGGCATTTGCATCAACTGCATGATATCCAGTGAGAATGTCCCGGAGTACCGCTGGAACTCGAACATCAAGTAAAGAATGGCCACGAGCATCAGAAGCGAACCGAACATCGTAAACAACACGAACTTGATGGCCGCATACACGCGACGAGGACCGCCCCAGACACCGATAAGGAAGTACATCGGTATCAGCATCACTTCCCAGAAGACATAGAACATAAACAGGTCGAGGGCGCAGAAGACGCCGATCATGCCTGTCTGCAGCATCAGCATCGAAATGAAGTAGCCCTTGACACCGGTCGTAATCGACTTCCAGGAGGCCAGAATGGCCAACACCTGGAGAATGGTGGTGAGCACTATCAGCAGCAGAGAAATGCCGTCGATTCCGAGATGATAGTGAATCCCAAAACTGGAGATCCACGGTACGTCGACTTCAAACTGCATGCCGCTACCCATGGGATCGTACATGCCCCAGAGGAGGAACGACAGCAACATCGTCACGAAGGCTACGATCAGCGACACGGCGCGAATGCTGTCATGGCGGTCTTTCGGCACGAGCAAGAGCAGCAATACACCCAGCAGCGGGAAGAATGTAACTAATGTAAGTATCTGGTCTTCCATCTTCTATCCAATCAAGAGATATGCCACCAGGGCAACCACGCCGATTACGAACACGCTGGCGTAACTTCGAACTCGTCCGGTTTGTCCGGCTCTAACCGCCTGCGAAACCTCACTATACACACCCGCGAAGGTGTTGATCAGGCCATCGATGATAACCACGTCAAATATCTGCCACAGAAGCTTTGAGCCGAATACCAGCGGCCTGACGATAGTGGCATCGTACAGCTCGTCGACATAGTACTTATTGAGCAGGGTGCGCTTGATTCCGCCAAACTTGTTGGCCAGTGAAGTTGCCAGCTCCGGCTTGGTCTTGTACATCATGCGAGCCAGGAAAATCGAAATCAGGATAATCAGGACCGAGCCGCCCATAAGTCCCAGTTCAAGGCCGGTATCAGCGCCGCTGGCCGCCAAGGCATGCGCGGCCGCCTCATGGTGCGGTCCGGAAATCACCGGCTCGAGCCAATGCTCGAAATGGTTGGTCACGCCAAACACGTGCGGCATGCCGATAAACCCGCCAATCACAGACAGTACCGCAAGAATCATGAGAGGTACCGTCATCGACTTGGGAGATTCGTGGATGTGCTTGCGGGTCTCGTCGTCCATCCGCTCCTTGCCGTGGAAGGTCAGATAGATCAAGCGGAACATATAGAAGGCCGTCATTGCCGCTGCCGCTACGCCTATTACCCAGAGAATCGGATGGCCGTGGTCGGATGAGAATGCTTTCCAGAGGATCTCATCCTTCGAGAAGAAACCCGAGAATCCTGGAATACCGGCAATGGCCAGGGTGGCCAGGAGCATGGTCCAGAATGTCACCGGAAGGTATCTCTTAAGACCGCCCATGTTGCGCATGTCCTGCTCGTCGGACATAGCGTGAATGACCGAACCGGCGCCGAGGAACAACAAAGCCTTGAAGAAAGCGTGAGTCATGAGATGGAACACACCGGCTGTAAACGCGGCCACACCGCAAGCCAGGAACATATAGCCAAGCTGACTGACCGTAGAATAGGCCAGCACTCGTTTGATATCGTTCTGAGCCAGTCCAATACTGGCAGCGAAAATCGCCGTTGCACCACCCACGATCGCAATCACCATCAGTGTGTCGGGCGCCATCATGTACAGCACGTTTGAGCGGGCAATCATGTAGACACCCGCGGTAACCATGGTAGCAGCATGGATAAGTGCGGAGACCGGAGTAGGGCCTTCCATCGCGTCGGGGAGCCACACGTAAAGAGGGATCTGGGCCGACTTACCGGTGGCACCGACGAACATCAGCAGCGTCGCGGCCGTGATCAAGAAACCGCCCGCCTCAAAGGCACCCGGTGCGGCGTCGATCACTTCATAGTAGTTCAGAGTTTTGACTTGCCAGAAGATGATGAACATACCGATCAGGAACCCAAAGTCGCCGATACGGTTGACGATAAACGCCTTCTTCCCTGCCTCAGAGGCTGAGTCCTTGTGAAACCAGAATCCGATTAGCAGATAAGAACAGAGTCCGACGCCCTCCCACCCAACGAACATGAGCAGGTAATTGTCGGCCAACACCAGGGTGAGCATGGCGAAGGTGAACAGATTCAAGTATGCGAAATACCTGCCAAAGCACGGATCGTGGTGCATGTAACCGGTTGAGTAGACATGGATCAGGAAACCGACTCCGGTGACCACCAGTATCATCACTGCCGAGAGCGGATCTAGCAGGTAGGATATGTTCACGTGGAACTCGCCGGAGGCAATCCAGGTAAACAGCGTCTGCTCGATGATGCGACCATCGGCCGGCAGCTTGGCGAGGTCGAGGACAAGCAACACCGAGACGATAAACGACAGCGCCACCGACGAACACGCGACTGCGGAAACCACCGGACGCGGCAATCTCCCAAGCAGCAGCCCGTTGATCAGAAAACCGATCAGCGGAAAGAGGGGTATCAAAAAGAGATAATCAGACATGCTGCTCACCATTTGAGGAGGTTGTAACGGTCAATGTTAATGGTTTCACGGTTTCTATATATGGTGATGACCATGGCCAGCCCGACGGCAGCCTCGGCAGCGGCGATCGCCAGTACGATAAACACGAAGGCGTGGCCGTCCGAGACGTTGAGGGCCCTCGAAAAGGCGATCAGGGCCAGGTTGGCGGCGTTGAGCATCATCTCCACCGACATGAACATGACAATGACATTCCGAGAGGTCAGCACACCGACCACTCCAATGCCGAACAATATCATGGCAACAATCAAGAAAGCGGGAATATCTAACATGCTATGCTTCCCCTTCCTTGCTGTCGAGTTTGCTTTCGTGATGATGAGCCCGTCGCGCTATGACCACCGCCCCGACAATCGCAGCCAGGAGCAACACCGAGGTCAACTCGAAAGGATAGAGATACTTCGTGAACAGGAGTTCCGAGACGGTCTCTACCGAACCGAATGCCTCGTCCTTCATCTCCACTATGCCTACGGTGCCCGGGTTCTTGAAGACGGCCGAACGAATCACAAAGGCCAGTTCGACAACGAACAGAATCGACAGTATGTACTTCGTCGCGGTGGATAAGGGTGTCGAACCTTTTCCCAGGTCTTCTTTCCCTCGTAGATTCAAGAGCATTATCACGAAGAGGAACAACACCATAATAGCACCGGAATAGACGATAACCAGGATCGCCGCCAGGAACAAGGCGCTCAATTGTACATAGAGCACCGCCTGAGCCAGAAGCGAGAGGATGAAGTACAGCACCGATGCGACCGGGTTGCGCTGGCTGATCATCATGACCGCACCAAACACGGCAACCACGGCAGAGCAGAAAAAGATTACGGTATCGATAGACATTAGGACTTGTCCGTCACTCCATATGCTTTGCGTACCCGGCGATAAATCCGCTTGAACGGATTGTCTTTGCGCGGATGCGGCACCAACATTTGCTCTTTAGTCCATATAAACGAGTCGCGATCGTAATCAGAGAACTCATACTCCTGGCCCATGAAAATGGCTTCCTCAGGACAGGCTTCCTCACAGAACCCACAGAAGATGCAGCGAAGCAAGTTGATCTCGTAAATCTTGGCGCTTCGTTCACCCTTTTCGTTTTCCTGTGGCTCCATGTAGATGGCATCAGCCGGACAGGCGGCGGCGCACAGTCCACAACAGACGCAACGCTCGGTGCCGTCGTCATAGCGCTCCAGGAAGTGGCGGCCGCGATAACGCGGCGACATCGGCTTCTTTTTGCGAGGATAGTCAAGCGTAACCGGCTTCTTGAACACGTGCTTGATAGTGGTCAAAAAACCGACCGGCAGTTTAAAAAGCACGTTACTTATAGATTTTAGCAGCGACTTCATAAGTCCGTCCAATCTCTATAGCATTACCAGGGCGGCTGTGACCATGGTGTTCAGGAGGGCCAGCGGGAAGATTACCTTCCATCCGAAGGCCATCAACTGGTCGTAGCGGAATCGCGGAAGCGTACCACGCAACCAGATGTAGAACAACATGAAACAGAACACCTTCATGACAAACCAAACCATCGGCGGCAGTATCGGGCCCTGCCATCCGCCGAAAAACACCGTTGCGGCAATCGCCGATACGGCCAACATCGCAGCATACTCTCCAATGAAGAACATGGCGAATTTCATAGACGAGTACTCGGTGTGATAACCGGCCACCAACTCCGATTCGGCCTCAGGCATATCGAACGGTACACGGTTGGTCTCAGCGATCGCACAAGTTAAGAACAGAAGGAAACCAAGCGGCTGGCGGAAAACATACCAGTCCAGGACGGTTGCCTGCTGCGCAACCAACTCGGTCAACGAGAAGGTATTAGCGATAATCAGAACTCCGACCAGTGACAGGCCGTAGCCGACCTCGTAGGAGATCATTTGGGCCGAGGCACGAAGACCGCCCATGAGGGAGTACTTCGAACCGGACGACCACCCGGCCAGCACGATTCCGTAAACACCCACCGAGGTCACGGCCAGAACATATAAGATCCCGATATTCAGATCCGAAATCACCCCGGGGATCTCATATCCGAAGAGCGTGATGTCCGAGGAGAACGGCACCACCGCGAATGTCAGGATCGCGGGGATGAAAGAAATCACCGGGGCCAGCGTGAAGGTCAGCCTCTCGACCTTGTCGGGAAGGATGTCCTCCTTGAAGATCAGTTTGAGGCCGTCTGCCAGCGGCTGAAGCAGACCCTGAGGGCCGGCGTAGATGGGGCCTAAACGATGCTGGATCCTGGCCACGAATCTCCGCTCAAGTAATGTCGAGTAGGCGCATCCGGTAAGCACCACGACAATCACGGCGACAACTTTCAGGGAGGATATGATGATCATTTCCAGCATATCGCTAACCTTCTACCTTGCTTAGACCCACGCGGTCGACTCGTTTCTTGCGCATCAATAGCGATGTCACGGGAGCGGCCGAGAAATTGCGAGGCACCAGGATGACATCGTTCTCAAGATAATCGGAGATCTTCACAGCCACAATCAGTTTGCCCACGGGTGATTGAATCCGGACCGACTCACCTTCAACCAGGTTGTACTTGTCAGCTAGCTCGGGGGAGATTTCGGCGTAAGCCTCGCCGGCGAAACCGCACAACGAGGGTGATTTCTCGGTCAAATGGCCGCAATGGTGCGGATCGTCACAAACGAGTAGTGGATGAGGATACTCCTCCTCGATTACTTCTTCTTCTATGCTGGACTCGATGAACTCGGCAGGCATCGGACTCGACTGCCTGGCTTCGAAGAGAGCGTTCATCTCTTCCTTTATCTTATCCTGATCTCCGAATTCGTCGATACCCATAGCTTCCACAACGGCAGCGATGATCTCGTGAGCCGGCTTTGCCTGACCCAGGGGCTTGATAGCCTGCTTCGCCGTCTGGACCCGACCTTCAAGGTTGGTGTAGTCGCCCTCGAACTCGGTCCAACTGGCCAGGGGCAGGACGACATCGGCCATTAACGTAGTCGACGTCTCGAATAGATCTGCCGCCACCAGGAAGTCCAGCTTCCCCAGACCGTCGTGTACGAACTCGCGATCGGGGTACAACCCCGCCAGATCACTGCCCAGGATCATGCAGGCATCGATCTCTTCCTTGCGCATCAGCGCCAGCATGGCGTCAGTGGTGTGCCCCTCGGAATCGGGGTATGAGCCCCACGTCTCGGTGAGGGAAGCCTTGACCGATTCGGTCATCGTGGGAAGGGCTCCCACGGCCATGGCGCCACTAGAGTTGGCGTATCGAGCCAGCGCGCCGACCTGCCCCTTCAGGCTGAGTCCCAGGAGAAGATTCAGATTCAGAATACCGGCTGCAATGCAATCGCGGCCTTTCGAGCGGGCGATGATTTCTCCGGCAAACAGCGTAATCTTGCCTCCCTCAGCGAGGGATTTGGCGATGATCTTCAGATCCTCGGGATCTACTCCGGCACTCTTGGCGGCATCGGCACTCGAACCGAACGGCGCGACTTTCTTGTACTCTGCGGCTTTGGCGCTGTCCACAACATTCTGTTCGATTGCGGCCAGGGCGATACCAGTCAACAGAGCCTCTTCCTTGCCAACTCCATAAACCACTTCGAGGTCGGCAACATCGGCCGTCTTGACGGCATACGGATTAAGCGAGTATATCTTGGGCGCACCGAAATTGCGAGCTTTCCGAATTCTCAGATACTCATTGGGATGCTCCCGCAGCAGATCTGAGCCCAGCGTGACGATTACGTCAGAATCGTCGATATCGGCTATCTTGAAGGGCTGGTCACACAGCAACGAGAAAGGACTTCCGAGGTCCTTGGGAAGCATTCTATAGTCGGTGCGGAAATCTACATTGTTGGAGCCCAGAGCGAGACGGTAGAACTTGGAGAACTTGTAGAGAGACAGGTTGTCCAGACTCGGTGAGGCCAGTCCTCCGATACACACTCCGCCCTTCTTTTCTTTAATCTCGGAGAAGCGCTTGGCGATCAGCTTGACAGCTTCGTCCCAAGTCGCCGGCTGATGTTTGCCATCCTTTTTGATAAGTGGCGTTTGCAGGCGGTCCTCGGAATGTACTAGCTGGTATCCGTAGCGACTTACGTCGGGAATCCAGCCGTCGTCTATATCGTCGTTGGGACGGGCTGTCGCGCGACGAATGAGGTTCTTGTGCTCTTCTTTATAGAAGAGAGTATTGACGCCGCTCGATGTCAAGTTGCAGATCGATGGGGTCGACTTGGTCAGCCATACTCTAACTTTGTAGCGCCAATCGCTGTTCGTCAGCGCGCCTACCGGGCAGATCTCCACCAAATTTCCGGAAAACGGATTGTCGACTTCCTGTCCCGGAGCAGAATTGATCTGTGAGATGTTGCCACGTTCATAGCAACCCAAGTCGTACTCGCCGAAAGCCTCTTTGTTCGCCCGGACACACTTGTAACAGAGAATGCACCGATTGCGATTCAACACAATCTCGGGACCAATCTTCAGATCGTCGAAAGTCGACGACATGCCTTCGTCAACAAAGCGGTATTTGCGGAATTCGAATCGGCTGTCATCGATTCCGTGGGCGAAAGTCAGGTTTTGCAGTTCGCATTCACCGCCCTTGTCGCAAGTCGGGCAGTCCAGCGGATGGTTCATGAGAATGAACTCGATAACGGCCGCGCGTCCCTGCTTGACCAGCTCGGAGTCAGTGTGTACGACCATGCCGTCACCGGCTTCGGTGGCACACGAAATGGCCAGCTTGGGCCACTTCTCGATCTCGACATAGCACATACGGCAGGCCCCGGCTACTTTGAGCTTGGGGTGCCAGCAGAAGGTCGGGATGTGAATCCCGTTGTCCCGAGCGACCTGAAGAATCGTCGTTCCCTTGGGTACGGTGTAGGACTCACCGTCCATGGTGAAAGTTACGGTCGGAACCGCGGGAGCTTCTTTGGTTTTAGTGTCTTCTGCCATGCTTCTAGTTGAATGGGAAGTCCGTCTTCACCAAACACTTCTTGTTATCGATATGGTACTGCCATTCATCGCGCCAGTGCTTGACCGCCGACTGAATGGGCATTACGGCCGCATCGCCCAGCGGGCAGACCGTCCGGCCGAGAATGTTAGTGCAAATCTCTTCGATCTTCTCAATGTCACCCGGTTGACCCTGTCCCATTTCGATCCGCTTGATAATCTGCTCCAGCCAGCCGGTGCCTTCACGACACGGGGTGCACTTTCCGCAGGATTCGTGACGATAGAAATGGATTAGCTTTAGCAACGCCCAGACGATACAGGTGCCCTCGTGAAAAACAATCACGGCACCCGATCCAAGCATCGAACCGACCGTGGCAAGAGACTCATAATCGAGATTGACATCGACCAGGTCGGGAGTCAGGAACGGCGTCGAAGACCCTCCGGGGATCACGCCTTTAAGTTCCTTGTCACCCAGAATGCCGCCGCCGTACTCGGGATCATAGATCAGCTTCTTAAGCGAGAAGCCCAGCTCCACCTCGTAATTGCCCGGCTGCTTTACATGGCCGGACAGCGAGAAGATTTTCGAACCGGTCGACTTCTCGGTACCCATCGAGGTGTACCAGTCGGCGCCGTTGCGGATGATAAAGGTAACAGCCGCCAGCGTCTCGACATTGTTGACGATTGTCGGGCAGCCGTAGAGACCTTCAACCGCCGGGAAGGGCGGCTTGATACGTGCATTGCCACGACGGCCTTCGAGCGAGTTCAGCAAAGCTGTCTCTTCACCGCAGATATAGGCACCGCCACCGGTGTGGACGATCATCTCAAGATCAAATCCGCTGCCATGAATATTCTTGCCCAGATGCCCCTTGGCATAGGCTTCGTTCATGGCCTTCTCCATCATGTCCGCACAATGAGCGAACTCACCGCGGATGTAGATGAACATCGTGTGACAGCCGATAGCATAAGCGGCAATCGCCATTCCTTCGAGAACGGAATGGGGATCACGTTCCATCAGAACGCGGTCCTTGCAGGTACCCGGTTCGGATTCGTCGGCGTTGCAACAGAGATAAATCGGCTTGCCGGTACCTTTGGCCAGGAAACCCCACTTGACGCCGGCCGGGAATCCCGCGCCGCCGCGACCGCGAAGGCCCGACTTCTTGACTTCCTCTGTTACTTGCTCCGGCTTCCAGTCTTTCAGTACCCGCTGCCAGATCTCATAGCCGCCGTGCTCGACGTAGGTATCGTAGTCGACCTGCTTGGGATCTTCGACATAGCGGAACAAATGGAGACGGTCGCTCTGGGCCGCCTCGGTGGCGTTGGTTCTGACCGGCGAGTAGAACATCAGGCTTTACTCCTTAGGTCTTGGAGAATCTGATCAACCTTCTCGCGCGTCAGGTTTTCATAGAAATCTTGATTTATCTGCATCATCGGGGCGGTACTGCAGGACCCCAGACACTCAACACCGACTACAGTGAAGAGTCCGTCCTCGGTTGTCTCACCCTTCTTAATCCCCAGCTTCTCTTCCAGGTAGGCGATCAACCCATCCGCGGCCATTAGCGAACAGGAGATGTTGTGACAAACCTGGATCAGATACTTGCCGACCGGCTCCTTCGGGAACATGGTATAGAATGTGGCCGCTTCGGCGATCTCGACATATGGAATGCCGATGATCTTCGAAATCTCTTTGTACAGATCATTGTTGAGATGCCCCACCTGGCGATAGGCAACGGTGATCGCCGGAAGGATCGCCGACTTGGGATCCGGATAGCGAACTGCCTTCTCCTTGATGCGGGCAATGGATTCTTCGGTAAGGATCATCGATCCACTTCTCCCAAAACAATATCGATCGTTCCGATCGCGCAGACGACGTCGGCAAACAGCCCACCTTCGGTAAGCGCCGGAATACAAGCCAGATTTATGAACGACGGCGGCCGCACTCTCACACGCCGCGGCGTATTGGTGCCATCACCCGAGATATAGAATCCCAGTTCTCCCTTGGGAGACTCTATGGCATGGTACACCGAACCTGAAGGTGCTTCGAAGCCGTCGGTGATGATCTTAAAGTGGAAGATCATCGATTCCATCTTATAGAGTACGTCTTCCTTCGGCGGCAGCACCACGCCCGGAACGTGGGCGCGATACGGCCCTTCGGGCATGCCGTCGAGAGCCTGGTTGATGATCTTCAGCGACTGCCGAATCTCTTCCAGGCGCACTTTGTAACGGTCGTAGGCATCCCCGTTCTCACCGATCGGGACATCAAAGTCGAAGTTCTCGTAACCTGAATAGGGATTGGCCTTGCGAAGGTCGTGCTTTATTCCGCTGCCTCGCAACATCGGTCCGGAAAGCGACCAGGCGATCGCGTCTTCGCCTGAGATTACCGCCACGTTCTTGGTACGATTGATGAATATCTCGTTGTCGGTCAGAAGCTTTTCATAGTCGGACAGACCGTTGGTGACGTTCTTGACGGCCGTTCGGACTTTCTCCTCAAAGTCTGAGGGTAAGTCGTACGCCAAACCTCCGATGCGCACATAGCTGGTCATCATTCGCTGGCCGGCGACAGCTTCGTAAACGTCGACAATCGATTCACGCTCACGAATGGCGTACAGCAACATCGACATAGCGCCCAGATCGATAGCATGGGTACCAAGCCAGAACAAGTGGGACTTGATCCGCGAAAGCTCCGAGAGGATAACCCGCACCCACTTAACCTTCTCCGGAACCTCGATATCCATCAACTTCTCGACGGCCAGGCAGTAGGCGAGGTTGTTGTTCATTGGCGACAGATAATCCATACGGTCGGTACAAGGCAGCGCCTTGTAGTACAACTTGGATTCCATCGTCTTTTCGATACCGGTATGCAGATAGCCTATCACCGGCTTGGTCGAGACTACGGTCTCGCCGTCCAGCTCCAGGACGAGGCGCAATACGCCGTGTGTCGACGGATGCTGCGGGCCCATGTTGAGGGATAGGGTCTTCTGCTCGGTCATTACTTGATCACCTCGGGCGGATCATCCTTGTTCCAGGTAAACTGCGGCACCTCGTAGGTGAGCGGATAGTCCTGGCGCAGGGGGTGTCCTTCAAGCTCGTCCGGCGTCAGAATCTTGGTCAGATCCGGGTGGCCCTCGAAGTTAACGCCGAACAGGTCGTAAACTTCGCGCTCCATCCAGTTAGCGCTCGGCCAGATAAGACTCAGGGTTGGGATCGTCAGTTCATCTTCGTTGGCACGGACCTTGAGAAAGAATCGATACTTCTGGCCAAGGGAATACAGGTTGTAGCAAACCTCGAATCGTCCTTCACTCTCACTCTCGTGTCCCAGCCAGTCCACGGCCGTGATATCCGAGAGATACTTGACATCGAGTTCGGGGTTGTCGAGGATAGCCTGACAGATGTCGGCCAACAGTTCGGCCTTGACATAGAAACTGACCTGATCGCGGAAAGACTCCTCGCGAATCACGCCGTCGCCGAACTTCTCGTTTAGAAAACCTCTGAGCTTCTCTTCCATCTCTACCACAGCACCCAAATTAGAGGAGCCTAAGCGATATCTCTACCCCATTTCTCGTGGGGCTTCTTGAGCGAGTCCTTCTCCACCTTTTCGTAGAGCTTCATAATCCCGTTTATGAGTTGCTCTGGACGAGGTGGGCATCCGGGGACATAGACATCTACCGGTATAATGCGATCCACACCCTGCAGCAAAGCGTAGTTGTTGAACACACCGCCGCAGGAAGCACAGGCGCCCATCGAAATGACCCATTTAGGATTGGGCATTTGCTCATAGAGCGTCTTGAGTACCGGAGCCATCTTCATGGACACACGGCCGGCCACAATCATCAGATCAGCCTGGCGTGGCGAAGGACGAAACACTTCCATACCCAGCCGGGCCAGATCATAGTGAGGACCTGCCGTTGACATCATCTCGATGGCACAACATGCCAGACCAAACCCGAGCGGCCACATTGAACGCTTGCGGGCCCAGTTGACCATCTTGTCCAAAGTTGTCAGGGCTATTGAGTCAGGGATCTTCTCTTCTAGTCCCACTTCAAAGCTCCTCTTCCCAGGATGTAGAAATAACCGACCATGAGGATAGCCACGAAGATCAACATCTCGATGAAACCGAACAATCCCAGCTGGCGAGACATCACCGCCCAGGGATACAGGAACACGATTTCAATATCGAAAAGGATAAACAGGATGGCCACCAGGTAGAATTTGACCGGAATCGGATCCTTGGTGGAACCGACCGGATCTATACCACATTCGTAGGGATCACTCTTCTTGCCCAGCTTGGTGCGCTTGCCAAGATACAAGGAAAGAACAATCAACGTTCCTGCCAGAAACGCAGCAAAAGCGCCTAAGAACAGGATGGGATAGAAAGTGTCAAACATAGCCCAGCGATACGCTCCTTACAGAGTCGGCAATTTCGGTTACTGTAGCCATTATACGTAACAAAGTCAAGCTAATTTGGAGGAAACTATAGTGAATGTTGAAAGGGGCGTTGTCTAACTTTTTCGCACTGGGGCGCGTAAGGCTATCCCGCACATTTAGTTTTAGAACGCTTAAGTTTTGTACGGAGTGCGGACCTTGCTACTTTTGTCACAAAAGCCGCTACTGATCACGCTGGATGGAAAAGTCGGCCAGAGCGTCCACTGTCGAGATCAAAGAAGAAACCTGCGGGAATGAAAAGCCGCCGTAGGCAGTCGAATGGCCGTAGAGTTTTAACTGTGAGTCGAACGGCTCAATTGACAACCAGCCTCCCCCATCAATCTCGACGTGTTGATCGTAGATTTCAACCAGGTCCGGCTTGCGAACCCAGGCTGCGGCGATTGCCTTTGACTCGCAAAAGGCGGCGACCAGATTAGCGTGATAAGGAAACTCGTCGACAGGTCCGTAGATCAAGACAGGTGTGCCGGCATCCAGCAGGACAACGAACTTGCAGGTAACAGGATCCTTACAATCGCGCGAGTACGCCGTGATGCCGGACAATCGACCCAGAGCGTAGACCGCTCCTTCTGATGTGTTGCTCATGAGTGTTCTATACTACCCTGATATGATTGGTGAAAATCCAGCCTCTCGAGCCCTTGAAGACCTCGAGCCGATAGATGCCGGTAGATGCAATTGGTTGGTCTAGCTTGTCGCCCTTGCCCTCATAGATGAGACTTCCGTTCTTGACAAGTCGGAGATTGGCCACGGAGGGAATGTCGGCCTTGATCTTTAGTCCTTCCTCGAACGGGATCGATTCCCCACACGTTGCTTCCCGACCTTCCGCCTCGATCCAAAATCGAAACGCCTCCGCATCGCCCCAGCGAACATTGGCGAAGTACAGCCGACAGTCGCGGATTGTCTGATAGAGTTGATCCCGCGCCTGCTCAAAGTCGGTCGCTCGCTCCTCGTTGTAAAGCAGATAACATCGGATTGAGCGAAAATGTACCTTGTACGGAAAGATCTCTACGTTAAGCGGTCCCACCTTTATAGGGAAGGCGTGAGCATCGACCGAGCCAATTCCCACTGTGCGCTTCACCAGGTTCAGCTCATCCCACTTCTTCAGGATGCGCTGGGTCGGTCCCACCATCGATTTGCGCGGCGAGAAAGCCATGACCAACTTGTTGAACCGCGTCAGTTTCTCGGTCCACTCCGACATCTGGTTCCATAGTTCCAGACCATCGAAGCCCTCGACCTCCCAGTCGGTCCAGGGGTATGGCGGATGTTCCGGCAGAGCGTCGCGAATCTCGTCGGGATGGGCCATAATGCCCAACGCGCCGTCTTTGGCCCCGGCTGCCACATACTGCTTGGGAGTGTAGTCCTTAGGATAAACCCGCGGGGCACCAAAGAGAAGATAGTGGTGATGGTCTTTGAGATCGTTGTGCTCGTAGCCGACCAGTACCAAAGTATCGCCGTAGAAACCTTCTTTGCCGTTGTCACGATTGTTCATGTTCATGTGGTCCGCGAACAACATGAACTCCAGTCCCACCGACCGGCCGATTTCGACGACATCCTCGAGTACTTTGGTACCGTCCGACTCGGTCGTATGCATATGGATACATCCCACATACTGGTACTTACCGGCTACCGTCTTACGCACCCGACTCCTCCCGTCCGGAGGGCACCTTGCGGAACAGGTAGAGCCCGATAACCATCATCACGGCCAGCGACAACAAAGCAACCTTGTATGGCAGCTGCTCAACTTCTTCTATTGACAATGTTTCGATCACGAATCTTCCCAACAACCGTTCAGAGTTGAACAGATAAACAATCGCGGTCCAGACTAGCGGACCTACCACGGCGGCTGCTCTTCCCGAGAGAGAGAACAGCCCAAAGAATCGTCCGAGATCCTTCTCGGGCACCAACTCGGCCAACATCGGTCGCGTGGTCGTCCACAGCCCACCGAGCAAGATACCAACGATCGAGCCAAACACCCAAATCACCAGGTGCGATGAGACAAAAACAAACACCAGGAGCGAAATGATCCAGCCAATTACAACATAATTGAGGAGTGTTTTGAGAGAGTATCGTTCGGCTAGCTTGCCGATCACCCACGATCCGATCACGGCAGTAACTGTCGAGACAATTAGGAACAGCGTGATCATGTCTTCGGCGAACCCGATCACGACTGCCGAGTAGAGACCAATGTTGATAACAACGGTGGCGACAGCATCTTCGAAGAAGTAATCGGAGACCAGAAACCGAAGTACTCCCGGATATTTCTTGGTGTCCTTGATCGCCAGCCATACATCTCGATAGGCCTTGGCCAGCCCGCCTCCAGTGCTCTTGATTCGTTTCTCCTTTACCCAGAGGAAAGTCGGAATCGAGAGGAGCAGAAAGAGCGCCGCGGTGGGTACGAACGAGCCTACTCGTCCCCCACCTTCCAGGAAAGGTACATCCCAGGCGAACAGGCTACCTGTCACGAACGGCAGGACCAGGATCATGCCCAGCACGGAGCCCACGTATCCCAGCGCGACACCTACGCCAGACACATACCTGGCGTGCCGCCCGTCGGTTACGGAGTAGAGCAGAGCGTTGTAGAACGGCTGCCCGGCCTCGTAGGAGAAGTTGGAGATGATGACCATTACCACCAGCAGGATGAACGCCTCCGGGGGAACATAGGCCATCACACCGGTAGCAATGCAGCAGGTGATGGTAAAAAGGAACAGAAAGTACTTCTTCTTACCTTGTTGATCGGAAACTGCCCCCAAAGCCGGCAGCAACACCGCCGCCAACAACATTGAGATCGAGTATGGGATATCAAAGTAGCGATCGTCCCGACCCAGATCCTCGACTATGTAAAGCTTGAGATAGCGCGACACGATGTTCATGGCGAAGATCGTATTTGCGAAATCGTAGAGGGTCCATCCCAGGATGTCTTTGCGCCAAAGAGAGGGCCGCGTACTCATTCTCTATAGTCCCAACTCAGAGGTAATTCGCGACATGCCCTCGTGGACCAGCAGCAGGAACTCCTCCAGTTCCAAACCAAGTTCGGCGCAGGTCCGCATGTTCTCGCGAGAGGCTCCGGCCGCAAAGCGCTTCTCGTCGAACCTTCTGAGCATGAAAGCCGCGTCGATCGAGGCAAGCTGCTTGTCCGGATGCATGAGTGCGCAGGCAACGATAAACCCGGTCGCCGGATCGGTGGCATACAATGCCCAATCAAGTCTTGACTCGCATGCGATGTGTCCGGGGTGGGCCTGGATGGCGTGGACCATCTCAGAGGGAAGGCTGTATTGCTCCAACCACTCACATGTAACATAACCGTGGCGGCCGGTGTCATCGACGGTCTTGGAATAATCCAGATCGTGGACAAGCCCCGTTAGCCCCCAGTAGTCAGGATCCTCGCCCAGCCTCTCGGCCAGCCTTCGCATACCGGCCTCGACCGCAAGGATATGCTTCATGAGATTTCCCGGACCGATTTTGTCCAAAACCAATTGGTAGGCTATTTCGCGAGATAGGGTGTGATCGGGCATGCCGGAATAAACCGTCTGCGGTTTCCTAAGTCAAGGAGGGGAATCGGCTAGCCTTCGAAGTTCCAGGTCAGGCCGTAATAGAAGAAGCGCGTCCCTTTTTGGAACCAATCACGAGCCTTGTCCGGCTCCAGCATGATATTGTTCCAGATCAGGAAGAATCGGAAGTCTTTCAAACCGAGGGTGATCTTGGCGTTTGCAATCATCTCCCCTCCGAGCTCCGACTCGGAGTAACCGTGATAGCCGGAGTTGTACACCAGCTCGCCATAGAACCTTAGGCTGGTCAGACGTCGCTTGATTCGCCAATGGAGTTCGGCCCCTACGAAGGCTTGCTGGTCGGGCACGTAATGGGTGGAGTCCAGATCGGAATAGTCGACTTCGTGTATCGAGTAACCGCCGCTGAGGTTAAAGAAGTTGGACCATTGCCAGCGTTCGTAAAGGGTCACGGTCATATAATCGACATCGGAGTTGACCGGTTCAAAATGGGTCACCTGCGGACGCAGCGTGTCGTCAACGATCCGCCAATTGATGCCATCCGAGATAGTCCCGGCATTCAGTTGAACACCGACTGCCGTCCCGAGTGAACCGTACTCGAGCAACAGACTACCTGTCGTCTGCTTCTCTGTGACCAGGTTGGGATTGCCGACGTTGCTGTAGTCGTCTACTCCGTTGTTTCGGCCGTAGATCTCGGCGCTCTGGAAGTTCATGTGCAACTCGAGGAGCGAAGGCTCCCTTTCTGCATATCCCAGCGATAGGAAAGAAAAGAGTCTCCCCTTTCGGCCTCGAATCACCAGCGCTCCGCGCGGAGTAAATCCGAAGGGCTCGCTGTAGCCGGCGCCCGCAGTGACGGCCCATGCGAAGTCTCCGGATAATGAAGCCAACCCCATCGTTCCGTCGAAAACCGTGCGTTCGTTGACTTCACCGAACTCGTCGTACTTTCTGGTACCTCCCTCGAGGCGACCGAATGCCAGTTTGGAACCGAGCATCTTGGTGATATCGATGTAGCCAATGTTGGTGAGCAGATTGTATCGAGCTCGATAGTCAGGGTCAAGGTAGGATGCCTGGCGCGAGTGTTGCCAGCCTACGGCATAGCGAGTGGTGAATGCGGAGTCGTGCCGATCGAACTCGATCGAACCACTACGATCGAATCGACTTCGCGTTATATTCTGAGTGTGCGAGGCCGCGAACAGAGCCGAGTCCGGTCGCACCGCCAAACGCCCTTCACGGTTGTAGAGATGTCCACCGGCCTTCAGGCCGTACTGCTCGCCGACCGGGAAATAGGCATCTCCAAAGTAATGATACGAGTCATCCCATCGTCCCAGGCGAATGCCATCCGCTTGACGATAGCCGACCGAGGCATCGATTTCGCGGCCGCTGCGGAAGTTGCGCGCATACCAACCTCGTACCCAGGACCACCCCAGGTCGCCTTCCTCGCCGAGAAGGCCGGTGATCGGTTCGTTGTTTCCTGAACTACGAGGCCCGGTCACCAGACTCGCAATCGCTTGTCGCGCCCCGAACAACTGCCCGGTGGCGCCCGGCAAGGTATATAGACCGCTGTCGATTGCGGTGGGTATGTCGTTCAGATCAACCAGCCCATCCGGTTCGATGATGTGATCAAACGGTGTCAGTCTGCGACCGTTGACGATGAAACTCATCCGATTGCCCGACAAACCGAACGGTTGGACGGTCTTTCTCATGGGAGTAGACTGATAATCTATCACGAAGTAGGAAGGATCGAACTTGAAGTAGTCTCCGGCGTCACGGAAGATCGACCGCTTGCGTCCGCCATCCTGGTTGAACTGCTCGGCAGCGAAATAGGTTAGGAGGCTGTCGAAGCGGCTCAGGCGCGGCAGGCGCGGGCGACTGGCTTTCTTGAATCGCTCCAGCCGCTCCTCGAACGAGAGTGAATCGACCGCTTGCAGCGAGTCGGGAATCTGCGAAAGGCTATCTGCTGCGAGGCTGTCGACCGGAGCGGAGAGTGTGTCCGGGAGTGCGGCCGCTGAATCCAGCGCGGGCACGATCGGCTTCAGCGTGTCGGCATCCTGTGCCCCAGCCGAACCAACAGTGGCTACCACGAACAATATGAGAAACAGGATTCTAGTCATCCCCGTGAGCGCTCCATGCGATATAGATGACTCACGGGACGAAACAGCACAAGAAAAATCACGGCATTGGCCGCAACTGAAAGACCTACCATCGGCATTCCGAGGATCAACCGCTCCCAGAAAGGTTGGAATAGCCAGGCATCGGTCACCGTAACCGGCGCAAAGAAAATCAATCCGCAGGCAACCGAAGCTGCCAAAAGCGTCAGGTTCAGTCTAAGGCTGGAGAAGGACGGCCACTGCAACCGGTCGAAGCGCCAACCCACCAGACCGCTGCCGGCCGCGCCGACAACTTGTGCAATCATGATAGGCGGTGCCGCCGGTCCGTAAGGATTGAACCAGGTCCAAAGCCCCATCCCAACCGCGCCCACAAGCATCCCGGGGACCAGGCCCCACATCAGGCCGGCACTAAACACCACGAAGAACACTAGGTTTACGTTGGGAAGGTAGACAGTGGCAAGACCGAGAACATAGATCAGGGCCGAGAATACAGCGATTCGACTGATCAGGCCCACTCTCTTCATCGGATCACGGCCAACTTGGTTGTCTTCTCGTGAAGCAGCACACCGCTTTTGGTTTTGCTATACAGCTGTGCGTGGGCCAGGTATATCCCTGAAGCTACATCCTTGCCGGCCTCATTCTTGAGATCCCACGATGCCCAATAGACACCCTTACGCCAGTCGCTGCGATATACGGCATCCAAAGTCCGGAGCCGCTCACCGGCAACGGTGTAGATATCGACATAGAGTTGTGGTTCAGTCTCGTCGAATCCGCCCCCGGGATTGATTACCTCCGCGTATATGGGGAAACTGGCCGTGTCGGTCGGCATCTGGAACATAAACCGGACGTTGGCCTCGGACTGCTCCGATGCAACCCACGGATTAGGATAAGGTGCGAAAATGGCCGCGGGTAGATTTACCCGCGCGGAGTCTATCAGTCCTTCCTCCGGGACATAATATCCGAGCTTTTGGGAGCGATACGATACTTGATCGTAAAACAGTGGATTCGTGCTCGAAGGAGACATCACGAACGTAACAGTCCGATACAGGTTGGGAAAGGGTAGATCAAGTGCGTTCACGGCGTCATCGGGTAAGGTGAGATAGTCTACTTCAAAGGAGTCAACGTCACTATCAAGTTGATAGATCACATTGACGGTCCAATCGTTCGGAAGCGTCGGGTTCAGTTCATCGCCTGGATCACCGTTCAGAAACCAAACACGGAACAGTGTGTCAACGCTAAGAAAGTCCGGGCCAATACCCGCAGTGTCAAAAACTTCGATTGAGTCACTGCAGTTCGGGAAGGTTCCGTCCAGACATTCCCAAAAGCGAGTCTTGATGGTGTTCATCTCCCGGAATCTGAGATAGTAAGTTCCGTTGTGGTCGGGAGGGCTGGGATTGTTGTCACCTGTGAGCAGTACCGGGTAAGTCTGAAAGTCGTGGACCACGTCGTCGGTGATGCCGGGATAGGCCTCCTTCTCTTCGTATCCAATATCGTTGGGCGCCTGATGAGAGCGCTCGCCACTAAAGAAGTTCCATACAGCGAACTCACCCATGGTACGCGGGAAAGAGTAGGCTCCTCCGGAGACTGAATCGATTACGACATCAGCAGAGGTCAGGAAATCGGGACCACCCCCGTAGAGACGGCATCTCTCCCATATGGAACGGATCACATCTCGATCATACTTCTCTGTGAGATATATGGCGTAAATGGCCGCTGCATAAGGATGCAAGTCCAGAATCGACAGGAACTGCTGGATCGACGCCTCCGGATTGTCGAAAAACACCGGAAGATAGCTGTAGTAGTCGTTTACATCGTCGTAGATTTCCTCTTCCATCCAAACCGCCGACATCTCCATCCAATACCGTTTTTCGGCATTGGCTCCGGCTGCCTCGGTGTAGTCGATACCGAACTGTACCGAGTGGAAGTACTCGTGGGCCACGGTTGCGCGCATGGCATCAAGCGGACGGGTCTCGTACCCTGGCACAACCGAGTAGTCGTTGCGCAAAATCATGAACGAGGTGGCCAGGATGATCGAGTCGCCCAGGATACTTGGGTCGTAATCCCAGAATAGGGAGTCAGGAAAAGTCTGGCCGTAATATAGCAGCGACAGGGACTGCAGGTATACGTCGTAGGCCGAGTCTCCCCCCTCTGGATAAAAGGAATCGTCGGGCGGAGAGTTGTAGCCGAGAGTGTCGGTGATATAGCCATGGACATAGTCCAATGTGGCGGCTACATCATCGACATAGTCGGGAACGCCGTTCGAGTTCACATCGACGCCACTTCGGTAGACTTCATCTTCCCCAACTATGGCGTAGTGAATCTTGAAAAGCCCCGACGGCGAGACGTGTTGTTCGGGAAGGTCGGCCGGCCGAGGAAACAGTTCGGCGCCCATCGACTTGAGCAGATTGCGATCCAGCTTGTCGAAATTGTCTTTGAACCGGGTTATGGCCGAAGTACCGCACCAGTGGCCTTGCTCGAAACCGTGGCGGCCGGCGTCCTCGAGCGCTTCGGCTGAGACTTCCTGGCCGGTGGTCTGCATATAGTCAACAATGATCTGGATCTGTTCTACTTCGGTCAGCTCGTCGGCATTGACCAAAGTGAACGACAGCAAAAGCAGTAGCAACGTCAACAGAATCTTTGTCACGCTTGAGTCCTTCTGTTTGCAATAGCCTCTTTCAGGCGGTCACAAATCTCAATTGTCACCGGTTCGCCCCCTATAGCAGGGCAACGACCCGGTTGGCCATGAAAATCCGAACCGCCCGTAATTAGCAGATCCAACTCGGCTGCCTGGTGCTTAAGCTTGTCGACCTGGCTCTGGCGATGGTCCGGATGGTGCACTTCGACACCATCCAATCCTTGTTCCTTGAGGACCGGGATGCTCTCGGTTACTCCCGAGACCCAGGGATGGGCCAATACCACGACTCCACCGGCCTGGTGCAAGAGCTCGATAGCTTCAGCGGTATCGGGGTTCTGCTTGGGCACAAAGCCCGGTCCGTTGTTTCCAATATATAACCGAAATGCTTCTTCGAAAGTGCTGACAATTCC
>Ga0180436_10000297_pt1 | contig 52446 bp, 53 predicted proteins | sample SS_ome_2_FD_132434 | JGI IMG/M metagenome (GOLD analysis project Ga0180436, IMG submission 132434) | Hypersaline lake sediment archaeal communities from the Salton Sea, California, USA - SS_3_S_2 metaG | ecosystem: Environmental > Aquatic > Non-marine Saline and Alkaline > Hypersaline >...
CGCGGAAAACAATTATAGGACGACATGTGCAATGCAAGAATTGGGTAAAGTCCATCAGCTGATCGTACCATTTTTTGGTCATACGATGACGTTTAACCTTGATGCGATTTTGATGACATGGATCGTCATTATCGTGCTTCTTCTTTTCGGGTTTTTTGCCGCCAGAAAAAGAAGCATTCAGGCCGGGCCGCTTCAACTCGTTGGAGAAATGCTGGTATCCCAGATTTACAGCCTGACTGAAGATGCACTGGACGAAAAGATGGCAAAAACATACGCACCCCTTGTTTGTGCACTGTTCATGTTTTTGTTGTTTTCCAACTGGATCGGAATGTTTCCCCATATGCATGAACCGACCAAGGATCTGAACACACCCTTGAGTCTTGGCCTTATGGGCTTTGCCATTGCCCACTATGCAGGAATAAAAGAAAAGGGCCTAAAGGCCTACACCAAGGAATATTTTCAGCCCATCTTTTTTATGATGCCGCTGAATGTTATTGGCGAGCTCGCAAAAATTGTATCCATTTCGTTTCGTTTGTTTGGTAATATTATGGGTGGCTCGATTATTATCCTTGTCGTTTCTTATCTGACTTACAGCATAATTCTTCCACCGTTTCTATATCTCTTTTTTTCTGTGTTTGTGGGTGCCGTACAGGCCTTTGTTTTTACGATGCTAACAATTGTGTATATTTCAGTTCAGGTAAAGTAAGCATATGGCGATTGGAATTGACATGTGGGTAAAAGTGGCGGCCGCGGCAGGTGGCGGGATTTGTATGGGACTTGGCGCCGTTGGTGCCGCCATTGGCGAAGGGTATACAGCATCACAGGCGACACCTGCCATAAGCCGCCATCCGAAACAAGCCGGTGACATAATGAAATCCATGCTTGTTGGCCAGGCCATAGCAGAGTCTGCATCTATTTTTGCACTGGTGATCGCCATTCTGCTTCTTTTTATAGATGTACAGGCGGCCAACATTTTAAAAGCGCCGGCACTGTTTGGTGCAGGCATTTGCATGGGCTTTGGCGCTGTTGGATGCGGCATCGGCTCGGGCTTTCCGGGCGGACAGGCCTGCAAAGGACTTGCCCGGCAGCCTCAAATGGGAAGCCGCCTCACGACCAATATGCTGATTGGTTCAGCCGTATGCCAGACACCGGCCATATTTTCAATGGTTGTTGCGTTAATTTTAATATTTATGGATTTTTCAAATGCCCCTATTTCGCCAACGTGGGCGGCAATATTGGGCGCGGGACTAAGCACCGGACTGGCTGCCATCGGTTCGGGATATGGCGGTGGAACAGCTGCCGGTGCAAGCTGTGAAGGGATTGCCAGAAATCCGGCATCGGTTGGAAGTGTGACCACTACCATGCTGGTGGGCCAGGCCGTATCTCAAACACCGTCTATATTCGGGCTGCTTGTCAGCTTTATTCTTCTGTTTAAATCTTTTCCTGAAAGCAGTGGAATACAAGTCCCCATGGCGCTTCTGGCAGCAGGCCTCAGCACCGGTTTCGGGGGCATCGGGCCGGGTCTTGGAAACGGTATGGCCGCTGAAGGTGCTGTAAGATGGGTTGCCAGAAACATGGAAAGTGCCGGTGAATTGATGCGAATCATGCTTGTGGGGCAGGCTGTATCACAATCCACGGCCATTTATGCCATGGTGGTCAGCCTGGTACTGATATTTGTGGTTTAGGTATGTTTGTTATTAAATACGTTTCGGTCTTGTTTGGACCATATTTTTCGGGAAAGAAGTGTTTCCGGTTTATTTTGGCAAGGAGGAAAAAATGGATGGGATAACAGGTGCGGATCTAATAAAAGCCGCGGCATTTTTGGGTGCAGGATTGGCTATGGGTTTAGGCGCAATCGGACCGGGTGTCGGTGAAGGCATGGTTGCAGCAAAAACATGTGAGGCTATCGGAAAAAATCCAAAAGAGAGCGGACTTTTAACCAGAACAATGCTTGTCGGACAGGCGGTGAGTGAGTCTACCGGAATCTATTCTCTGGTTATTGCACTGCTTTTACTTTTTGTTGTTTGATTGATAGTGCATAAATACGTCACGTACTTAAAATGGAAAGCCTGATATGGAGATTGTCAGTAATATAGCCCTTATTAGCATTAATGAGACGCTTATTGTTCAGCTGGTCTCTTTTCTGACCTTTTTGTTTGTCATCAATATCGTTTTGTTCCGACCGTTGAAACGTGTCATGGAAAAGCGGGATGAATACATGGATGATTTGAAGCAGGATGTTGTCAAGTCAGAGAAGAAGATGGAAGAGTTTAAAGAGCAGATGAGAAAACACGAAACAGCCGTCAGGCGGGAAGCTGAGGAAATAAAAACGGAATTGATGGCGTCGGGAAACAAAACGGCCTCAGAAATTTTTGCCGGCATAAGGAGCGAAATCGAAGGGCTAAAAAGCGAGAACGAAAAAGAAATAAAGCGTCAGCTGATCAGTGCCAGACAGGATGTCATCGCAGAAGTCGAACAACTTGCTGTGGATATTATGGAACGCGTTCTGAACCGGAGGCTTGTCCAGTGATATCTAATAAAAGATATAAAGAGTGCTTATACATATCGTGCGCATTTCTTTTATTGCTGTTAACGGGAGATACCGCTTTTGCAGCCGCCGATGACCAGGGGTGGCGCACCACCTATGACCAGATCATGATTTGGGTCAACTTCGGCATCCTTGTGTTTCTTTTCTTTAAATACGCCAAGACACCGCTGATGAATTTTTTAAATTCCCAAAGCGAAGGTCTTGCCCGGGATATCGAAAGGCTGGAGGAGAGCAAAGACAAGGCAGACCAGAGAAACAAGGAGCTTTTGGAGGAGCTTGAACAAAGAGATTCCCGCATTGATGAGATAAAAAAGCGTATTATCCTGGAGGGCGAGAAAGAGAAAGAAAACATTATCAATGAAGCTAAAACCCAGAGCCGGCTGATGCTTAAGGAAGCAAGGCAGCGAATGGCCAATCAGGTGAGGAAGGCAAAACGACAGCTACAGTACGAACTTGTGGACGAAGTGATTTCATTGGCCATGGAACGACTGCCCCGGGAAATTACGGAAGAAGATAACAAGGTACTGCTGAACCACTATTTTTCTTTTTCTGCAGCGGAGGAACAAGAATAGACTAACCTGATATGTATCAGCCGAGTAGGTCCCGAATAGCCTGAAGTTCGGCTTTTATCTCGTCAATATCCAAGGCTGACGCCCGGTTTTGCTCCGCCCCCCTTTTCCCCTCGGTGCGAAGATACTGCTTTGCTCCCTGGATAGTAAATTTTTTTTCGTATAAAAGATGCTTGATGGTAAAAATTAACTCAACGTCTTTTTTTCTGTACAGCCGCTGGCCGGAATCGGTTCTTTTGGGGTTGATGGATGGAAATTCCGTTTCCCAGAATCGAAGGACATAAGATTCCACTTCCGTAAGGGAACTCACCTCTCCTATTCTGAAATAGAGCTTATCGGGAATTATTACGTTTGAGGGCACTGTATAATGGGTCGCCATGGTGTCTCCAGTCTCTCAGGCCCCAATATGTCAGGCAGGAACAGCTGCATCAAACGCCTTTATCAGTTTTCCTGAAATTTCCTTATGAAGCGTATTGACAAAGTCGTCTTCCAGGGTCCTGTCTTGTGACCTGTAAGTTATTCGCAACGACACACTTTTTTTCCCTTCAGGAACGGGCTTTCCTTCATATATATCAAAAAGAAGAATATGTTCAACCAGTTTTTCATTACGGGCTTCAATGTTGGAAATCAGTTCACCGGCCTCTACGGATGAGTCAACAATGATGGTAATATCCCTTGAGGTTGCCGGAAACCTGGGCAGGGGGGTTGAGGCGCTTTTCTCCGGAACCAGCGCCAGCATTTTTTCAAGGTCCAGTTCAAACAGGAACAGCGTCTGCTTCAGGCCGTAATTATGCTGCACATCGGAATGAACCCGGCCGATGGTTCCCAGGAACTCCCCTTTCAGGGTGACCTGAGCCGTGTGTCCGGGCTGAGTATAAATGCATGCCTCGGCGGAAACCCTGGTAAACGAAATATCGTTTAGCTGAAGAGAACGAAACAGGGCTTCCAGGGCACCTTTGATATCATAGAAATCTGTTTCCGTCTCGGTATCATGCCAAGACATGGCGGATCGTCTTCCGGACCAGACACCGGCCAGCATCTCCCGCTCCAGCGGGAGCGAGGCGGCTTTTTTCGTATCGAAAAACACCTTTCCGGTTTCAAAGAGCTTAACGTCTTTTACCTGCCGTGTATGGTTGCGGGCCACGGCCTCAAGCAGCCCGGGAACAAGGGTGGTTCTCATCACCGTTTGCTCTTCGGTGAGGGGGTTCAACAGAGCCACAGTGGATCGTCGTTCATCCGTTTGGGCCATTCTCAGCTTGTCAAAAGCCGCCCTGTTCATAAAACTGTAGTTTATGGCTTCGTTGAAGCCAAGACCGGTTAAAATGCGCTTCACCTTCTGGCGCAGCATGATATGGCTGGAGGGTTTTCCGGTATTCTGGGAGACCGTGGGGAAGGTCACCGGTATATTGTCATACCCCGAAAGCCTTGCTATTTCTTCTGCCAGGTCCTCCGGCCTGGACACATCCACACGGAACGACGGCGGCGACACGGATAATGTCGCGTCGTCTTTCGCGGCAACCGAAAAGTCTATTGACTCCAGGTATTCCGCTATGCGCTGTCGGGAAAAATCCGTACCAAGAAGCCCGTTTATTTTGGTTATATCAAGGAGAATGGTCGGTCGCTTCGAGGGTAACGGATGCTCATCAATCAATCCGTTTATGATGGTGCCGCTGCTGACATCTGCCATAAGACGCGTGGCCCTGTTGAGCGCAAAAACGGTTCCTTCGGGGTCAACGCCCCTTTCAAAGCGATGGGATGCATCGGTACCGGACCCGACAAACTTGGCGGTTTTACGGATACTGGCCGGGTTGAACAGGGCACTTTCAATGAGAACCCGTGTTGTTTTTTCATCAATTTCGGAATTCAGACCACCCATTACACCACCAATGGCCACGGGCCGTAATGCATCGCATATCATCAGCGTTTCCGACGGAAGGGTATGATCTTTTCCGTCAAGGGTGGTAAACGCTCGGTCTTTACCGGCTTTCCTCACAATGATTTTGTTTTCCGAAAGCCGGTCGAAATCAAATGCGTGCAATGGCTGTCCCGTCTCCAGCATCACAAAGTTGGTGATGTCAACAATGTTGTTTATCGGCCTCATCCCCACGGACATCAGCCTGTCCTGAATCCAGAAAGGAGAGGGGCCTATGGTTACGTTAAAAACAAGCCGCGCCGCATATCGCGGGCAGAGATCCGGGTCCAGAATGTCAACTGACGTGTGCCGGTGGATATCCTCGCCGGTATCTCCCGTGTCATCGAGGGAACTGTCGGGACAGGTTGGTTGTTTACCCTGAATCGCCGCCACTTCCCTTGCAACGCCGATAATACCCAGGCAGTCCGGGCGATTAGGGGTGAGATCAATTTCAAGAACAGGGTCGGAAAGCGAAAGGGCTTCGGTGATCGTTTCACCGGGAGGCACCGACTCTTTCAGGACAAGCACACCGGATGCGTCCGGGCCTAAGCCCAGTTCCCGCTCGCTGCAGAGCATTCCCTCGGAGGCCTGCCCCCGGATGACACTTTTTTTTAAAACGTTTCCATCAGGAAAAATCGTGTCCGGCAGTGCACAGGGTGCCATCATACCCGTTTCAATATTCGGCGCTCCGCAAACCACGGAAACCCGGCGGCCGCCGATATCAACATCACAGCGCTTCAGCTTGTCGGCGTTTGGATGAGAAGAGATGGTGACAATTCGCCCGGCAACAACCGATTCAAGATACGCGTATCGGTCTGCCACGGTTTCCACTTCAAGGCCGGCCATGGTGAGGGCATCCGCAAGCTCCGGCGCACTTATATCAACGGGCACGTATTGGTTTAACCAGCTAATACTGACTTTCATGCTAGAACTGTCCTAAAAACCTGATGTCATTTTCAAAGAATCGGCGGAGATCGTCTATACCGTATTTCAACATTGCAATTCGTTCCACACCCATTCCAAAGGCGAAGCCGGTATACCTGGAGGTGTCATAACCGACATTTTCAAACACTGCCGGGTGCACCATTCCGGAACCAAGGACTTCAAGCCATCCGGTTTGTGAACAGACCCGGCACCCTTTGCCGCGGCAGATAACGCAGAGAATGTCCACTTCGGCGCTGGGCTCCGTAAAGGGAAAAAAACTGGGCCGGAAGCGCAAAGATGTATCCTCATCAAACATCTGGTGTACAAAAGAGGTAAGCGTGCCCTTCAGGTCTCCAAAACTGATGCCTTCATCCACCAGAAGGCCTTCCACCTGATGAAACATGGGCGTGTGGGTAAGATCCGAGTCGCACCGATAAACCCTTCCCGGCGCAATTACCTTGACCGGTGGCGCCTGTTTTTCCATAACCCTGACTTGAAGCGGTGATGTGTGGGTTCTTAATACAATGTCATCCGACACGAAGAAGGTATCCTGCATATCTCTGGCAGGGTGGTTTTTGGGGAAGTTCAGTGCCTCAAAATTATAGTAGTCGGTCTCCACTTCCGGGCCTTCGGCAATGCTGAAACCAAGCCGGATGAAAATATCCGATATCTCGTCCGTGATGAGTGAAACCGGATGAAACGACCCCGTAAATGCCGGTCTTCCGGGTAGCGAAACATCGATGCCTTTTCCCGCACGGTCTGTATTGCCGGCAATGAGAGCTTCCGCTTTTTTAAACTCTTCTTTAAGGAAATGTTTTACCTGGTTTGTTTTTTTTCCGGCAGCCGGCCGTTCTTTTTCAGGAAGTTTCGAAATATCTCTTAAAAAAAGAGTAACCAGGCCCTTTCTCCCGAGGTAACGGATGGTCAGATCTCTTAAGCCGTCAATGGTGGAGATGGTTTCCAGTTCCGCAATGGCCCGGTTCTTTATTTTTTCAATCGACTTATCCACTTTTGGCAGCCATAGCTGCGATGCCGGCGAACCCACTGGGATCTGAAACAGCCAGTTCAGCCAGAACCTTGCGGTCAAGTTCAATATTCGCTGACTTCAAGCCGTGGATGAATTTGCTGTAAGAAAGATCATTCATCCTTGCAGCGGCATTGATCCTTGCAATCCAAAGCCTTCTGAATTCTCTTTTCCGTGTTCGGCGGTCTCTGTATGAATATACCAGTGCTTTATCAACGGCATTAGAGGCTGTTCTGAACAGCTTGCTTTTGCCGCCCCTGAACCCTTTTGCTAATTTAAGAATTTTATTTCGACGTCTTCTTGCCTTATATCCTCTTTTAACTCGCATGTTTCATCTCCTTACTGCTTCCGGTCTTGTATCAGGCGTTATCCGTTGGGAAGCAGCAGCTTTATTTCTCTTGTATTGGTTTTGTCAACAATGTGCGATCGGCGCAATGTCCTTTTGCGCTTTGTCGTTTTTTTTGTCAAGATGTGGCTGGCGTGGGACTTTCTGTAGACAATTTTACCGGAGCTCGTTTTTTTAAATCGCTTTGCCGCCGCTCTGTTTGTTTTTATTTTCGGCATATCAATTATTCTCCTTTTCCTGTACAGGGCGTCGCCTGTTTTTTTAATCATACAAACATGTATGGCGTGAAATTTCGGGTGAAACGTCACGCCACCAGTGCTTAAGATATTAATAAGTATATTAATTCAAGAGGGATCGGGGTTCTATTTCGGTGCCAGAACCATGGTCATGGTGCGGCCTTCAAATTTGGCCTCTTGCTCTATTGATCCAACCTCCTCTGCTTCCTGCGCCACGATGTCAAGGAGTTCTCTTCCGCGATCGGTCAGGGTTATTTCCCGCCCCCTGAACATAACCGTAACTTTGACCTTATCCTTTTTGCCTAAAAACTTTTTAATGTGCCCCAGCTTTGTCTGCAGGTCGTGGTCATCGGTTTTCGGCCTTAACTTTATCTCCTTTAACTGAAAAGATGCCTGCTTTTTTTTAGCTTCCTGCTGCTTTTTTGTTTGTTCGTACTTGTATCTTCCGTAATCCATGATTTTGCACACAGGGGGGGTTGCTCTTGGGGAAACCTCCACGAGATCCAGATCAAAGTCCCCTGCCGCCGCCAACGCCTGGTGGATTGGAAGAATACCGAGCTGGTTGCCGTCGGGGTCTATTACCCTGACTTCTTTTGCTCTGATATTTCTGTTGGCATTCACTCTATTTTCGTTTCGTTTGGGCCTTTTTATATTTTACCTCCTGTTTTCTGTAAGTGCCGTCTACCAAAAACATTTTAAACGGCTAATTTATACAGGAATGTTGATAAATGCAAGGGAAAAATACAAGGTGCTGTAATTTATCCGGCCTTCTCCACTTTTTTAATAATCCTTCGCTGAGCTTCCGTCAGCTCTTCAAACTCGACGCCGATTCCGGCTCGGTCTCGTCTAACTACTTTTGCAGGAATTTTTATAAACGGGGTATCTTTATCCGGGACCGACAACCATAACGTAATATCCTGACCCATTGAAAAAGACTCTCCGGCTTCGATATAGGCTCCACTGGTGCTGAGATTATGAATTTTTTTGTTGCCGGAATAATTCAGCGTGTCATAATCCACCGAGATAAAACAGCTTTTCCGGGGAGATTTCCGCTTCCACTTCACCGGTTTATCCTCGATCTGGGACAGAAAAAAGAGAAGCCTTTCCTTGGACATCTTGTTCAACAGTACATCGATACGATTGAGGATGTCTTCTTTTGACAGATTCTGGTTGCCGTCAGCCATTTTTTTCATATGTCCTTTTTTTCGTATTCTCATGAAACCATAAAATAAATAGCAAGTTATGTCAAATTCATAATGTTGGCAACAAATAGATTTATCCGGTTTTATAGCAAAGAAAGTGTCCGGTTTTTGCTGTGCCTACTTTTCAAGAATATAGCGAGCCAGCAGGCTGTCCTTCCAGTATGTGTTGGCGGGGTTGGTGAAAAAGGACTTAAACAGCATATGGCTTTCATCGCGCAGCACGCCCGGAACGATGGAAACCGGTGCGTTTTTGTATAAAGGGGCCAGATTATCCCGGTCCAAACCGGTTCCTCCACCCATGACATCTTCGAACGCATAGACAACGGTATTTATACTGCTGAGAATAATGGCGCCGAAACACATAAGGCAGGGTTCAAGGGTGCAGTATATGGTGAGCCCGGTAATATCCTGAGAGCGTTGCCCCTGTGCAAGCTGCTTTATGGCTATGATTTCCGCATGGTCCACTTCGTTTACATCGGCCTGGGAAGAATGGGTCCGGGAGCCGGTTGCCAGAACACGGCTGCCGTCAGTAATGACGCATCCCACCGGGAACTCGCCTGCCCTGAGCGCGGTTTCCGCATGCTCGAGGGCAATTTTCATGAAATAGGCGTCATCCGTCATAATAATAACTAAGGCCAGGTGGTTACCGGGAAATATGCCACCTGGATCAGGTTGTCAACCGAATTGACCCCCCGGACAGACTCCGCATGGACTGAGGCGTTGGCTTTCTCGGCCTCTGTTGCGATATATCCGGAGATGGTAACCGTGCCGCCGGTATCTGCTTTCACTTTTATATGGTTCGAATTCGGCATCTCCTTTTGAAGGGTTGCCTCCACCCGCTTCTGAAGGGCGGAGGCCTTAAACGCTTTAATGGCGTCTTCACCGGGACTGTCAAGTGTGCGGGCCTTGTTAACGAGGATATCCACGGTGGCGTCCACATCAAATTTGCCGGTATTTATGACCATGTCATACCACTCCGGATCGGAAACATCATGATGAAAGAGGTAACGGATAAAGTCCGATCGCTGGCGGTCAACCTTCCTAACCATATCCTTTGCGAGGTCGTGCTTGAGTTGCCGCCTCTGCTTCACCCGTTCCACCCTGATGTCAAACGGTGCGATTATCCGTACGTGGATTACCGATGGCTGGGTCTTTATAATAAACTGCCCGCCTCTTCCCACAACAATCATATTGTCCCTGCTCGCTGCTTCATAAATGAGGGCGCTGACAAGATTCGAATATACAGACTGCTGGTAAAAGAACCGGTCAAAAAATCCGGGCCGACTTTCGTCTGCCAGTGCAATCATCTCTCTTGAGAAATCGCTTGAATACTCTGATACCATGTCATTGATGGAGTTAATATCCAACAGGGTGTAGTTGAGCTGGTCGGCTGATTTTTGGGCGATGTCATTCCCAAGGCTTCCGATTTGTCGGGATATGGTAATGATGGCCATAATATCCTCCTTCCATTTAGAAAACTATCTTAAATATAAACGTCCGCATGCCGGATGACAAGAAAAAAGGCCCCGTCCGCATGGCTCCCACGCCGGATCAGGTGGCGGACCGGGAACGGGCGCCATGGCGAAAAGAAGCAACGCCCGAAGGAATGCCGGTAATATGCTCATCACTGTAGGAAAGGCATTCCCCCACCTGGAATGTTCCCCGGAGGTCTCGTTTGACCTTTTCATAACGGTCCGGTTCGCAGGCAAACAAAAGCTCGTAGTCTTCACCTCCGGAAAGGACGACATTTTCCGGTATCAGGTCGTATTTATGGCAATAGGCATTCAGGTCGGGGTCAATTTGTTCTCGAAGAACGGCCAGCTTGATGGTGATGCCTGACGCTTTCGCAATGTGGCCGGCGTCGCCACAGAGCCCGTCACTAATGTCCATAACGCAAGGGACGCGATGTTGTAAAAGAACTCCTGCTGCATCAAACCGTGCGGACGGGCTCTTAAAAGATGAAATAAGCCGCTGAAAAGATGCATCCCCCCGCTTCAGGGCGTCAAGGCCTGCCGCAGCAAGCCCAAGGGGGCCGGTGGAATAAACCCCGAACCCGGCTTTTGCAGCGGACCGCAGGGGAAAAATATCGTCATGCCCTTCACCGACGGCGAACATGTCCAAGGACAGGTCCCTGCCTCGGGAAACGTTGCCGCCCCCCAGTGAACAGTTGTGTTTGACAAGTGCGGTTTTTATGCCCCTGTAAATGGCTTCCAGGGTGTTGTCTTTTATGGACGGAGGCACGGCAAGGTTGACAAAAATGCTTACAGGTATGGCATAGGAAGCTGCAAGGTCGCTTAGAGCGGCGGCCACTGCTTTTTCGCCGATCTCTTCCGGGGTCTGCCAGCTGAGCTTGAAATGGACGTTGTTTCTCTGGGTGTCGGTGGTGACCACCGGGTTTTTCAGGGGCTTCAGAAGGCAGGCGTCATCTCCTGCAGGAATACGGATACCGCCATGGTCACCGGAGGGCTGCGGTGGGGCATGGGCAAGAAGCTTTTCAATGAGTTGGAATTCGTCTTTCATAACGGTTACCCCGAGCCTTAAAACCGGAACCCATTCCGGCCGTCAAATGCCAAACAGATCCAGCCACTCCATGAAACGTTTCAGGTTTTCTTCTCCATAACGTCGTATTATGTTAACAACCCTGCCCGTAGACCGCTCTTTGTTCAGCGAACCGTGCTTCTTTGAAAAAAATTTGTCTGCAACGCAGATGATTTTTTCCTCCACCGTCAGGGGCAGCATGTCACGAAGCGGTAACGGCAGGCCGTATGCCTTGATATCTTCCCCTGTAATGCCTGCGCCGACATGTCGCTCGCAGACAAGGGCATGCTTGGCCAGGTCTTTCTCCTCAAGCAGCGCCCTGCCCAGGTACCCGTGGGCAACATAGGGATGGGAGCCGACGCATCCGAGGGACGGTGAATCCGTCATGAAAATAGCGATATCATGGAGCATGGCCGCCTGCCATATGAACGTCGTGTCCGGTTTCAGATGCGCTGCTTTTTCAGCAATATTCAGGGCCTTTTGGGCCACCTGGCGGCTGTGCTCGACCAGGATATCATGGCTCTTTGATCCTGGAGAATAAAACTCCGCTATGAGTTGTTCCGGGTCCATTATCCTGAGCCTGAAAGCAGGGCTTCTTCGATAAACGGGTTAAGGTCGCCATCAAGAACCTGGTTTATATTTCCAACTTCAAAGTTGGTCCGGTGATCTTTTACCATCTGGTACGGATGAAGAACATAGGACCGGATCTGATTACCCCACGCAATATTTTCCTTGCCGTCGTGCATTTCCTGAATCTTCTTGTCCTGCTTCTGTTTTTCAAACTGGTACAGCCTGGCTTTCAGCACTTTCATGGCCAGTTCCCTGTTTCGGTGCTGTGATTTCTCCTGCTGGCATTGGGCGACAATACCGGTTGGGAGATGGGTAATCCTGACGGCCGAGTTGGTTTTATTTACATGCTGGCCGCCGGCGCCGCTGGCCCTGAAGACATCAACGCGAAGATCGCTGTCTTCCACATCCACAACAATTTCCTTGTTGAGCTCCGGGTAAATAAACACCGAAGCAAAAGAGGTGTGGCGTTTTCCGCTGGCATTGAATGGAGAAATTCTCACCAGACGGTGAACCCCGGTTTCAAATTTCATATACCCGTATGCGTAGTGGCCCTTCACACTAAATGTGACATTTTTCACCCCCGCCTCGTCTCCGGGCTGGAAATCTATCAGTTCACGGGTGAAGCCTTTTCTGTCCACCCACCGTGAATACATCCGGAAAAGCATTTCCGCCCAATCCTGGGAATCCGTTCCCCCGGCCCCTGCATTAATGGAGACAATGGCATCGCAGGGATCATCTGCATCTCCGAGCATGAGGTCAATGGAAAACCGGTGCAGGCTCTTCTTGATGGATTCAAGCTTTTGAGTGACTTCAGCCATGGCATCGTCATCGGACTCTTCCAGGGACAGTTCATATAAAACGTCGATCTCCTCTAAACGCTCTGCCAGTTCGTTAAAGGATTCAACACGGCTGGTAATCGCTGTTCGCTCTTTTAATATATCCTTGGTTTGCTCGGGATCATCCCAGAACCCGTCCCGGGCAATGATGCTTTCAATTTCTCTCAGTCGGAGTTCCTTGCCGGCAAGGTCAAAGACAGTCTTTCATCTGTTCAAGTTTCTGGTAAGAATCATTTATATCGGTTTTGATTTCTGATGACATGGTTACCTCCTGGATCGATATACATGGTTACGATATATACGATATAATAATCCCAGACAATAGAGAATTTCAACCGGACTTTTCCCGTTTTTTCATATTTTTAAAAAAACCGGCTTAATTCTATGGTTGCTATACTTTTCTCGGTAATGCATGAGGCACCTGTTGTCATTCCGCGCGAAAGCCGGATTCCGGCTCGTCATTCCGCCTCAGGCGGACCCTGGCCGGAATGGCGAATTGAGGAACAACCCACTTGAATATGTTGAAAATACATAAAAATATAAGTATACGGGGAACAACCTCATGAAAGCGGAAGGTATAAACCCATTAGGCAAAAGGGGGCTATGTGACCTATCTTTATCTTGCGATGGCGATAATTGCAGAAGTAACCGCCACAAGCGCACTAAAAGCATCGGCAGAATTTACCAAATTAATGCCCAGTGTCGTTGTGGTTGCGGGGTATGGTATATCGTTTTACTTTTTTACACTCGTGCTGAGGGTCATGCCCGTGGGCATCACCTATGCGATCTGGGCCGGCCTGGGGATCGTTCTGGTGGTGATTATCGGAGCGGTACTGTATAAAGAAATCCCGGATGTTCCCGCTTTGATCGGCATCACGTTCATCATTGCCGGTGTCGTCATCATTAATGTGCTCTCAAAAACCATTCACCACTAAATTATAGATAGAGGCAGTAAAAATGGGGTGGGGTAAATATACGGCAAAGGGTTATTCACGCGATGGTCTTATCTGCTTTAAAGCAGTTAAAATAAAAGCGGCAATAGTGCAGACGACGGCAAACACGTCGCCAAATCGTGTATAGAACGTCGGCTCCGTTTTCATGACAGGAACATCCCGTGTGACCACTTCGTCGCTGTAGAGCGGCGTCGGGGAAAACATCCGGCCCGAAGGGTCCACAAAGCAGCTGACGCCTGTGTTTGCGCATCTTACAAGGGCCCTTCTGTTTTCCACGGCCCTGAATACGGTCATGGACAAATGCTGATATGGAGCGGATGACCGGCCGAACCAGGCGTCATTTGTGATGTTTATCAGTATGCCGGCGCCATTGTTTACGGCAGCCCGTGCCAGGTGGGGAAATATCACTTCAAAACAGATTTGAACGCCGAGTTTTACATCCTTCCATGAAACCGTGGCTCCTTTTTTTCCTGAACTGAAGTCCCCGATCCCATAGACCAGCTTATCCACAAATGGAAACCATTTCCTCAACGGCACGTATTCTCCGTAAGGCACCAGGTGAACCTTGTCATATCGCCCAGCTTCCGTCCCTTCCGGGTTCACGAGATATGCTGAATTCAGGTAGAGTTCCGACCCGTTCTGCTGAACATTTGCAGGGCTTCCGATTAAAAACCATGTTCCGGCCTGTTTGATGCCCTGCTGAACAATTGCGGACAGCTTGCTTTCATATTGATGTAAAAAATAAAATGGGGTTGCCGTTTCAGGCCAGATGATCAGCTCGGGGTTGTCCTTCAAGGAGGAAAAAGACAGGCCCATGTATTTATCGATGGTTTCCAGTTGAAAGGCGGTTTCCCACTTGAGGGACTGGTCCACATTACCCTGTATGACGGCGATTCTCTTTTTCCCGGCCGTTGATTTCTGAAGGTCTGTCTTCTCGATTCGGGCATAGCCGTAGACAGCGGCAAGACCGACACATAACACCGCGGTGCCGGCCGAGACCAGGGCAAGGGTCTTGGGGACCAGAGGCTTTCCCCGCCCGTCTTTTCCGGAGAAGAAGAGGCCCACCGTCAGAACGGACGAGTTCACAAGTACGATGAGAAACGAAATGCCATACACGCCCGTAATATCGGACAGTTGAATGATCGGCAGGCTAGTGTACTGGGAGTGCCCCAGAAGTTCCCAGGGAAACCCGGTGAAAAGAAACGTTCGAAGATATTCAACCGCCACCCACAAGAAAGGGGCTGCCGACACATACACGGCATTCACAGGGCGGAACCAGCTCAGTGCAAAGGTGAACAGCGCGATATACAAGGAAAGGTAGCCCGACAAAAGCAAAAGAAGGAGGATGCAGAGGGGCAGCGGAAGATGCCCGTAGTCGCTCATGGTGGTTACAAGCCAGTAAATCAGGGTCAGGTAGTGGGAAAAACCGGTTATAAATCCCGTGAGAATGGCATGCCGGGGGCTTAGATTCCGGCTTGTATACAGCAGGGGAAAAAGAGCAAACCACGCCATCCATGAGTACCCGTAATCAGGGAACGATGCGGTTAAAAGAAGACCGCTTGCAATTGCCGACAATATGACGGCGGTATTTGGTTTCTGTTCGGGCACGATATGGCTTTTAAACATGTCAGCACATTCTGTCAATAACCAATATCAGCTGCCGCCTTGCTTGCCTTAGCCTTGAGCAATTAAGGTTGTATTTGCCGGAGAAGTGTGGTATAAGGGATAATTATAAAACCCGCTTCCATGGAACCTGTTTTTTCCTTTCAAAAAACAATAATCAGTTATTCGGAGGCTGAAAAACCCGCTGCTTCTCAGCAGAGTTAACTGTGAACAAAAATACCGGAGTTAGTGTTTATGAGTAAAGTCAATAAAGATGATGGCCGGGTGGTGGTTAAACCGGAAAAAGATGTCGTTGCATCCATGGTTAATGATTTCAGATCCGAGCTTCATGCCCTGGTATTGGAGCAACCCTCTGAAATGATAATTGATATGGGCGGGGTAAATATGGTTGACTCCGTGGGAATCGGCGTCATCATCGCCACATTTAACTCACTGAAAAAAATAGGCGGAGAATTTAAGCTGTCCAACGTGTCAAAGGATATTTTCAGCCTGTTTTCCACCATGCGCCTTGACCGGCACTTTAGCATAGAAAAAGCCGGCTGACCGAAAAAACAAATGCCGGTCTATTAAATTTTTATTGAGAGAAAAAGATGATTGCACAGCTATCGGTTTACCCAATTGGTGATGGAACAAGCCTGGGGCGTTTTGTCAGAAAGGGGGTATCTGTTATTCAGGCGTCGGGCTATGAATTCGACGTCGGCGGGATGAGTACTTCCGTTGAGGTGCCGGATCTGGATGCCCTGTTTGATTTGGTCAAAAAAGTTCATGCAGCACATGTAAAAGAGGGCGCCCAGCGCGTGATCATTGATTTAAAAGTGGATGATCGGCGGGATAAGGAAGCAACCATCAGGTCCAAAAAAGAGTCGGCAACTCAACAGCTTGATGAAAACAAATAGAATGAAAACAAAAGGGTCGATAGAGGGTGGTCGGGGCGGAGGGATTTGAACCCCCGGCTCCCTGCTCCCAAAGCAGGTGCGCTACCAGACTGCGCCACGCCCCGAGTTTTATGCGAATTTTGACGGTTTACTAAAAAGGTCAGAAAACCGTTGATTGTCATTCCGGCGAAAGAGGCGGTGTCACAATGACCCAAACGCCGTCATTCCGGACGGGTTCCGCTTTGCGGAAAGAGATCCGGAATCCGGGATGACGAATTATGACACGGTTTCGAAAGCTGGAATCCATTAATATCAAATGCTTCCGACTTCCTCAGTTGCCGGAGCGACGAGGCTCGGCTTTCAAAAAGCCATCCTCGCTATTAGCACTCTTTCAACATACTGGCAAGCCTATTCACCGGCATTATTCTTTTTTAAGAAAAAACTCATCTATGCCTTGGCAAATTCTATTTGCTATTTCAGACAGATACTCATTTGTGGACAGGTTTTTTTCTTCACCGGGGTTGGTAAGATACCCGATTTCCATGAGAAGAGCGGGCATGTCCGCTCCCGACAGAACGATTAATGGGTATCCCTGAATGGTTGTTTTTAAAGGAGATCCTGTTGAAATAAAGGGCTTGGAAAAACGAGAGGCAATGGCTTCCGCGGCCGCCCTGCTTTTTGAAATATGGACGGCCTGACAATTGCTCCAGAGCGTCGGCGTATCCTGAAGTGATTCAGGATCCGGCAGGTGAGATGAGGAAAGGGCTTCACCGGGAGAGGCAGGCTTAAAATAATAGATGGTACACCCTGCTTTCTGCTTTGACGTGCTTCCTCCGGCATGAAGGCTGATGAAGAGATCTGCCCGCTGGTGATTGGCGGCGGCGGTTCGTTCAAAAAGGCTTAAACCATAATCGCCGGTCCTGGTGAGAACCACCCGGTATGTTCCTTTGCGCTCTTTTACAATCAGTTTTGCCACGGCAAGGGTTATATCCTTCTCAACCAGCCGGGCTGGGCCGCTGTTGCCGTAATCGCCGCCCCCGTGACCCGGATCGATGACAATGGTGGCAAGCTTTTCCCTGGCACCTGCGGTCCATGTTGTGGAAACCAGGATAAGGGTCAGTATCACCACCCGGGTTAAGCGTGAAAGCCGCCGGGATCGGGACGGCATAATGGTTGCTTTTTTCAATTTGCCTTGACACATTTTCAGTTTAATATTATTTATTTAAAGTTTATATTTAATATGCTTGGGGCAAATGTCAAGCCGAATAGGTCAAGCTTACGTATTTATCCTGAGAATGGTATCGTATTGCGAGAGTGGCGGAATTGGTAGACGCACTGGACTTAGGATCCAGCTCTGCTGAAGAGTGGGAGTTCGAGTCTCCCCTCTCGCACCACATTTTAATAATTTAAAAAAAATCTAAGGGTTTACCAAGAGAGAAGGGAAGGTTATGCAGGTTACGGTGGAAGACAAAAGTTCCGTTAAAAAGGTGCTGCGCATCGAAGTGTCGGAACAAGAGGTTAAAAAAGAGATAGACAATGCATTTAAAGAACTAAAGAAAACAGCAAAAGTAAAGGGCTTCCGACCGGGCAAGGTTCCGCGGTCTGTCCTGGAGCGGATGTTTAAAAAAGATGTGAATGCGGATGTGGCCGGTAAGCTGATACAGTCATCATTCATTGATGCCGTGAAGGAAAAGGACATTGCGTTTATCGGAAGGCCCGAGATTAACCCTCCGGAGTTTGAAGGCACGGGGCCCTATACCTATGATGCGGTGGTCGAAATTGAGCCGGAGCTTGGCGAAATTGATTTTAAAAAACTGCCCCTTACAAAAACCCTGTACAAAGTGAGCGACGGCGAAGTGGAGGCCCAGCTTGAAATGCTCAGAAAAAACATGGCAAAGCTCGAGCCCGTAAAGGAAGACCGTCCGGTCAAAGACGGTGATTCCGTCTTGCTGGACTATGAAGGGAAAAAAGACGGCGAACCCTTTGAGGAGACCGGGAAAACGGAAAATTTCACCATGAAGATCGGGTCGGCATCCATCTCCAAGGACTTTGATGACCAGGTAAAAGATATGAAGCCGGGAGACGAAAAGTCGTTTGATATTACATTTACCGACGACTATCGAAACCCAAAACTTGCCGGCTTAACCATCTCTTTTACCGCGGCTCTAAAGGAAATAAGAGAAGAGGTCCTGCCGGAGCTGAATGATGATTTTGCCAGTAAATTCGGAGAGATTGAAACACTTGACGCGCTGAAGGCTGAAATCGTAAAAAACCTTGAGCAGGGATATGAAAAACGGGTGGAGCAGGAGCTCAGCGAGCAGGTGTTTAAGGCCTTGATAGAAAAGAAAGAATTTGAACTTCCGGACCAGATGGTGGAATTCGAACTGGAGGGAATCATTGACGAAGCAGAACGGTCATTCCAGATGTACAACATGACCTTGGAACAGATTGGAAAAACAAGGGACGACCTTAAAGATCAGTATCGTGAAACAGCGGAAAAACAGGTTCGGCGCCATATCCTCCTGTCAAACCTTATTAAACAGGAAAAACTGGAGCTGACCGACGATGAGCTTGAACAGGGGTTCGAGGATGTGGCCAAGTCGTCCGGGGGCGGAGTTGAGGATGTAAAAAAACAATTCGAACAAAATCAGAACTATATCGACAACTTTAAGCATGTTTTACTTGAAAAAAAGATGATAAAGCTTATCATTGATGAAGGGAATATTGAGGAAAAAGAACCCGCGGAAGAAAAAGAGACGGAAGCATCGCCGGAAGATGCATCGTGAACTGCAATATAAAGGAGAATTATTGTGCCATTAATACCCATGGTTGTTGAGCAGAGCAGTAAAGGCGAGCGAGCCTATGACATATATTCAAGGCTTTTAAAAGACAGGATAATATTTGTGGGAACAGCCATTAGTGACGAGGTGGCAAACCTTTTAATCGCACAGCTGCTTTTCCTGGAGTCCGAAGATCCGGACAAGGATATTAACTTCTATATTAATTCACCGGGAGGCGTCGTTTCATCCGGAATGGCCATTTATGATACCATGCAATATATCAAGCCGGATATTGCCACCGTATGCATCGGCCAGGCAGCCAGCATGGGAGCGGTGCTCCTGGCTGCCGGAGCAAAGGGAAAACGGTTTTCCCTGCCAAATTCACGCATTATGGTGCATCAGCCCATGGGCGGCGTTCAGGGTCAGGCATCGGATATCGCCATTCAGGCAAAGGAAATTCTGAGAATGAAGGACACCCTGAATGATATTCTGGCCATGCATACGGGACAACCGCTCAAGAAAATCCAGACAGACACGGACCGCGATTTTTTTATGACAGGTAAGGAAGCACAAGAGTATGGCATTGTTGACCATGTCATTCAAAACAGGGACGATCTTGACAAACTGGAAGAGAACGTGTCGGGAGGGTAAATCATGGCAAAACAAGGTGATATGAATGAAAACCTTTTCTGTTCATTCTGCGGAAAGAACCAGAAAGAGGTGAAAAAGCTGATTGCCGGGCCGGCGGTGTATATTTGCGACGAGTGCATCCAGCTCTGCGGCGAGATTATAGATGAAGAAACGGATAAAGAAAGGGGCCTTTCCGATGAACTTCTGACGCCGAAGCAGATTAAAGAGAAAATAGATGATTATGTTATCGAGCAGGATCATGCCAAGAGAATCCTGTCCGTTGCTGTCTACAACCATTACAAACGGCTTGATTCTTCCATCAGCACCGGGGATGTGGAAATCCAGAAAAGCAACATTCTCCTCATCGGACCCACGGGCTGCGGCAAGACGCTGCTCGCCCAGACCCTTGCCAGGTTCCTCAACGTGCCGTTTACCATCGCGGATGCCACCACCCTCACCGAAGCAGGTTATGTGGGAGAAGATGTAGAAAATATCATTCTGTCGCTCTTGCAGAATGCGGATTACGATGTGGAAAAGGCCCAGCGGGGCATTGTGTATATTGATGAAATTGATAAAATTGCCCAGCGCACCGACAACCCCTCCATTACCAGGGATGTTTCCGGTGAAGGCGTTCAGCAGGCGCTGTTAAAGATTATTGAGGGAACGACAGCCAGCGTTCCTCCCAAAGGCGGCAGAAAACATCCCCAGCAGGACTTTGTGAAAGTGGACACCTCGAACATCCTGTTTATCTGCGGCGGGACCTTTATCGACCTTGATAAAATTATTCAGAGAAGAGTTGGCGCCAAGTCCATGGGGTTTGGAGCAAACATTCGAAAACAGGAAGAGAACTCTCTCGGGGACATCCTTCGTATGCATCAGACCGAGGACCTTATACGTTACGGCCTGATACCCGAATTTCTTGGACGCCTGCCGGTCATTGCAACCCTTGACGAGTTGACCGAAGCCTCGCTCATAGAAATACTGACAAAACCGAAAAATGCACTCTTGAAACAGTTTCAAAAACTGTTCGAGATAGAGGGCGTGAACCTGAGGTTCACCGATGAAGCGCTGTCCGCCGTGGCAAAAGAGGCCATGAAGCGCAAATCCGGCGCCAGGGGGCTTCGTTCGATTATGGAAAGCACCATGCTGTCCATAATGTATGAAATTCCATCCAAAGAAAACGTAAAAGAGTGTGTTATCAACGAAGATGTTGTGTTGAACAAAGAGGAACCGCTTCTTCTTTTCGAGCAGACTAAAAAACAAGCATAAGTAAGACACCAATGATAAATATACCGAAAATTTTTAAAGATGACGACGATTCATCCTCCAACCTTTTACTTCCTTTGCTCCCCTTGAGGGACATCGTCGTATTTCCCCATATGGTGGCGCCGCTGTTTGTGGGTCGCCCGAAGTCCATCGCCGCGCTTTCGGATGCCATGAGCAAGGACAAGAATATTTTCCTGACAACGCAAAAAAGGGCCGGCATCGATGATCCGGGAGAAAAGGACATCAACAGGGTCGGTACGGTGGGCAGTGTTCTGCAGCTGTTAAAACTGCCTGACGGCACGGTAAAAGCCCTTATTGAAGGAAAGGTGAGGGCGAATATTGTCCGTTTTTTACCCGGCGCGGATTTCTTCCAGGTGGAACTGGAAGAGTTTCATCAGGAAGATGTATCCCTCTCCGAAGGGGAGGCGTTGAAGAGGGCAATCATTCAAAGCTTTGAGAAATATTCAAAAACAAACAAAAACATCTCAAAGGAAATTATTACCAATATCACAGGGATCTTCGATCCATCCAAGCTGGCGGACACGGTTGCCGCCCATTTTTCATTCAAAATACCGGATAAGCAGAAGCTTCTTGAAACAGCGTCGTTAAAGGAGCGGCTGACGCTTTTACTTCAGCTGATCCGGGCTGAAATAGAAATTTTTAACGTGGAGCAGAGAATAAAAGGCCGCGTTAAAAACCAGATGGAGAAAACCCAGAAGAACTATTACCTGAATGAGCAGATGCGCGCCATTAAAAAGGAGATGGGCGCTGACGACAGTCAGGGAGACGAGCTGAAGGAGCTGGAGAAGAAAGTCCGGCGCAAACGGATGTCAAAGGAGGCCTCAGCCAAAGCCCGGCAGGAGTTCAACAAGCTGAAACTGATGACGCCCATGTCAGCCGAAGCGACCGTCGTCAGAAATTACATTGATTGGATGATCTCGCTCCCCTGGTTCGACAAAAGCAGGGTGAATGATGATATTGTCAAGGCTGAGGAGATCCTGAATGAAGACCATTATGGCCTGGAGAAGCCCAAGGAGCGAATTCTGGAGTACCTTGCCGTTCAGGTTCTGGTAAAAAAGATAAGGGGCCCGATTCTTTGTCTTGTGGGGCCGCCGGGCGTGGGCAAAACCTCTCTTGCCAAATCCATTGCACGGGCCACCGGACGGAAATTTGTGCGCCTTTCCCTGGGCGGCGTTCGCGACGAAGCTGAAATCAGGGGGCACCGTCGAACCTATATCGGCGCAATGCCGGGGAAAATCATCCAGTCGCTAAAAAAAGCCGGCGTCAACAACCCGGTTTTCTGCCTGGATGAAGTGGATAAAATGAGCATGGATTTCCGGGGCGACCCATCCGCTGCACTCCTTGAAGTGCTTGACCCTGAACAGAACAACAGCTTCAATGATCACTATCTTGATATTGATTATGATCTGTCGGATATTCTCTTTGTTACCACCGCCAACACCCTGCCGGACATACCGCTGCCTCTCCAGGACAGGATGGAGATCATTAAGTTGGCGGGATATACCGAGATTGAGAAATATCATATCGCCGAAGAGTTTCTGGTTCCCAAACAGATCAAGGCCAATGGTCTGGAAGGGAAAAGCATGAAGTTTTCCAAAAATGCCCTTTTGACCATTATCAGGCAATACACCCGCGAGGCGGGGGTTAGAAACCTGGAGCGGGAAATTGCCTCCATCTGCAGGAAAGTTGCAAGGGAAGCCGTTCAAAATAAGGATGAGGACAAGGCGTACCTGGCAACCTCGAAAACCGTTCAAAAATACCTCGGACCTCCGAGGTTCCGGTTCGGGCGTGCGGAAGAAGAAGATCAGGTGGGCCTGGTGACGGGGCTTGCATGGACTCAGGTCGGCGGAGAACTGTTATCCGTGGAAACGGTTATCATGCCCGGCAAAGGTGATTTGAATATCACCGGCAAGCTGGGGGATGTAATGAAGGAGTCGGCCAAGGCAGCGGTGAGCTATGTGCGGTCCCGTTCCGGGAGCCTTGGCATTGACACGCAGTTTCACAACAAGTGCGATATCCATATTCATGTTCCGGAGGGGGCCATTCCCAAAGACGGGCCGTCTGCCGGAATATCCATGTGCACATCCATTGTATCGGCGCTGACAGGCCGCCCGGTGTTAAAGGATGTGGCCATGACAGGAGAGATCACCCTCCGTGGACGGGTTCTCCCCATTGGCGGGTTAAAGGAAAAAATACTGGCTGCCCACAGGGGACACGTGAAAAAAGTCCTGGTTCCAAAGGAAAACCAGAAAGACCTGAAAGATATTCCTCCGTCGGTTTCCAAAAGCGTCAAAATTGTCCTCGTGGACCAAATGGACGAAGTTCTCACGGAATCACTGGTATTGAAGAAAGGCGAGACGCTCTTCAAGGAAGGGAAAAGCCGTCTGGAAGACGTTCTTGGCACCGCGACCAACTGACTGACCGGCTTACAACATACGGTTGATCCTTTTTAAAACCGTTTCCACTGTTGCGTGGATCTGTTTTATCTCCCTTTGGAATAACCCCAGCTTTTTCACCAGCACTTCAGTTATCCGGCGCTCATCAGCCGCCGCCAGCTCCTTAACCTTTCCGGCAGCCGGCTGTCGTTTCACCCGGTATTCCAGCTGCAATGCCTCACGTTTTGACATCCCGAAACTAATGGCCACCGATGTCACCGGCTGCCTGGACCGGGTATACTTGGCACCCCTGCCCGAGTTGTGAGCCGTAAGCCGCTTTTCCATATCATTGGTAACCCCGCAATATAACGACCCATCCGAGCATCTAACCAGATAAACAACCCACGTTTTAGAGGAAAAGCTGTTTTTTTTCATATCTTAAAACATAGCTGATTTATTCTAAGATTACTATACGGATTTAAAGAAAAATAGCTGCCTACTGTCATTTTATCGGCCAGGGCTCGTGAAACGGACCGTGAGCCGGGATCCGGAACTGCCTGTAATAATAAAAAACCTGCTTCAACGGCTTGTCTTCACAAGCGATTGTGACAATTTTTGTTAAAAATTTTAACGCATTTCGTCACTTCACACCACCGCCGATTTTAGAGGACGGAGCTAACCATTTAATATTAAATTAAATTTTTATCGTCAAAAAATTGGCACGCATATTGTTATTCAATAGCCGGACAACGAAAGCCCGATACAGCGATGAGCGACTGATAACGATGTAATGATGAGGAAATGGTAAAGCGGGAGGAGGGCGCATGACAAGACATTTTACCCATAACAGATATCGGCCGGGAAGAAGCCCATCCGATTCGAAAACGCCTTCCCCTATCAACCAGGTAAAAATTGCAGCGGCCGGGAATCCTGAATCCCGCTACTTGATACTGTTTATGACCGTATGCCTGGTGTCCATGGGGCTTTTGCTGAGCAGCTGTGCCACGCACCATGCCATAAATGAATCATCGTCCGAACCTCAACTCAGGGTGTCGGACTGGATCTGGCGCGGGAACTACAGCACGGTGATCGGCCGGCTCAACAATGCCATCGAGGACTATTCCAGGGCCATCGAACTGGCGCCCAACAGACAGAAAACCTACTTCCTCAGGGGAAAACTATATGAAAAAGTAGGTAAACCGGGCAAGGCTCTGGCCGATTTTTACCAGGTCGTTGAAATGGATCCCGAATTTTTTCAGGCATACTTATACATTGGCCGGTGTCTTGAAAAAAAAGGTGAGGAGCGAAGGGCCATCCCGTACTACACCAAGTTTTTAAAATCAGAGCCCGACTCCGCCCGGGCGTATGTCCACAGGGGAAACGCCTTGAGCAAGACAGGAAAGCTCAACTCTGCGATCGCGGATTACACGCGGGCAATATCACTGGACGGTAAGCTGGAGGAAGCATACTGCAACCGGGGAAAGATAAGAAAAATAAAAGGCGAAATGGATCTTGCCATTGAGGACTTCACCAAAACACTGACCATAAGACCCCGACTTGCCTCTGTTTTTTATAACCAGGCGAATATCTGGAAAAGAAGGGGCAAACCCTACCAGGCCATCAGGGACTACACCAAAGCTCTGGAATTGTATCAGCTTTATGTAGATGCGTTCGTCAACCGGGAGCAGGCATGGCGGCTTTCTGGCCGGGCCGTGCGCGCAGAAAAAGACCTGGCCGGTGCTGCAAAACTGAAAAAACATATGGCCGGTGTATTTTACAACCGGGCCCATGCGTGGAGTAAAAGGGGCGATATCTACCAGGCCTGTGCCGACATTAAACAGGCCGTGGAGTTCAGGCCCAAAGATGACCGCTACAATCACCTTCTGGCAAGGCTTGAAAATCGAATAAATAATAAATAGCTTCCCATTGATTCGAGCCGGTATACCTGATATCTCCGGTGCATGAACGAGTATCAGAAAGAGCAGCTGGATGCCCTAAAACAGGTCAGGCATCAACTGAAAGCCATGACCCGGGATGAAAAACAGCGGCTGAAGGAGTCTCTTGCCGACTATCTTGATTTTCGACGCCGGGTCTCTGCCTTTTTAGACACCTTTTTCAGCAGCATCTGCACGGAAAAGTGCTATGCCGGCAGGCTGTCGGCCTGCTGTTCAAAAGACGGCATCCTGGCCTTTTTCGGAGATGTCGTGGTGAATGCCCTGACATCATCACCCGAAAGTTTGGATACGCTCGAAAAAGCCATCATTCGCCCGGAGCGCGATATAAAATGCATCTTTCTTTCCGACAAAGGATGCCTCTGGCAGATGAAACCCATTGTGTGTGAAATGTTTCTCTGCGATGAAGCCGAACAGAACGTGTTTGGCAAGAACACCGAGGCAGAACAAAAATGGGAGGCATACAAGGAAGAGCGAAAAAACTTCACCTGGCCGGACAAGGTAGTATTGTTTGAAGAACTGGAGCGCGTTTTCATGGAGAAAGGCATAACGTCGCCCATCATGTATATTCACTACAGCCCGGGACTTTTAAGTATAAAGAAAAACCGGGACAAACCGCCTACTCACCGATAATAATTAATTCTCCAACCAGCAGGTCCTTGTAGGTCTCTCCAAATTCAGACCGGAACCGGCCTATCACCTCATCACTGCTGTCATGGGGGCTGAGACTCACAATTTCGGGGTGTACGGCTTTGATGCGTTCAATATCAGCCGTTACATCTTCGTTTGTGATGCTCTTGAAAGGTGATTCTGTGGATACGATAGACGCCAAGTCTAATCCGAATTTTCGAATACGGCCGTCCGGCACAGGATAATGAAGGCCGCCGATGATGCCGAAAATGGGTTCATCAAATAGCTTTCCGGTCCGATCCAGTATTTTCTCGACCGTTTGGTGACCGCACCCGACAATGAGAACAATGCCTTTTCCTTCAACATGCACGGCCAGGGCCTGTTCTTCAACCCAGCCGGCGAGAAACAGCTGCCTGGGAATAGTGCCGATGGTCGCCACACCGGGAGCGATGATGGTCGGCTCCGGTGAGCAGACCGGTGCAACCCCCGGATAGGTCATGGGGATCGGTGTAAACACCCGTTTTCCTTTTAAGTCGACCTGCTCCATGCCCAGCGAAAATGTTTCCCGCTTCATGTTGTCGAAGCCGCCCACATGATCCGGGTGGTTGTGTGAGATAACCAGGGTGTCGATGTCATCCATTGTGATGTTCAGAAGAGTCATATTGTGCTGCAGCGGCGACGGATCGGTTTCTTCCTGATTGAATCCAACATCAAAAAGAATGGTGCTGTGGTCTGTTTTGATAAGGTAGGACACGCCCGGCTCGCCTTTAAGCTCGGGAGCGGCCGTGTAATAATCAATCAACGGAAGGACCGCAAGGGTTTTGGTGCTCCCGAGGTCTTGTATTTTTTCCGGCCGGTAGTTGTTGTAAACGTTTTCTGCTTTTTCGACACCCGCCTGGTTGGCGCAGCCGGTTGAGAGAATAAAGGCGGCGGATACCAATGCCAGGGTTACCAGGATGGTTGGTATGGTTTTCATGGGGGAACGCTCCTGTTCGCATGTCCGATTAGATGTTATTACGAGCATACCCATCGGCTCTGAAATATTCAATATAAAAAAAATCCGGTTTTATACCGGGGAGGATTGCCTTTCCCATGGTTTTATGCAAAGAAAGAAATCGTAAAAAGAAATGCGCTTGATAAAACCGTAAAAATTCTCATTTCCGTAATACCGGCGAAAGGAGCTGTGTCCCAATGATCCAAAAGCCGTCATTCGGACGAATTCCGCTTTGCGGAGGAGATCCGGAATATAAAAAGGGGTCATACCATTAAACCGATCGTTGCAATTATCCTGGCCCTGGCGATAGCTGCCGCGCTATCAGGCTGTGTTTACATTGATGTGGATACAAGCCGCGGGTACGAACCCGCCATATCCCATGAAGAGGCGGATGTTTTAAAAGGCGTTGCTTCCGGGGACTTGGTGGTGGAAGCGGAACATACGCTCCTGGACGTTGTGTTCCGCACCGGTATCATGCGAGAGGTTGCTGAAAAATCAAGAGAGGCGGTGGTCAGCGTCTATGCCCAGACTCAGACACCCTATAGAATTCACCTTCTGCCGATTCCGGTCATCGGACCGGGCTTGCCGGTGAGGGTTCCGGGCACAGGTCTTGGCTCCGGCTTTTTCATCCACCCGTCGGGATATATTTTGACAAACAACCATGTCGTTCAGCGTGCGAAAGAGATAAAGGTCCTGCTGCAGGACGGAAAGGACTACGAAGTGATCATCGTCGCCCGTGACCCCATTTATGACCTGGCACTACTTAAGATCGTCAATGCCGACCGGGAGTTTCCGGTGCTGCCCATGGGGGATTCCAAGCAGATTGATTCCGGGGATATGGTGATTGCCGTGGGAAATCCCATCGGCCTTGGACACACGGTCACATCGGGAATAATCAGCCATACGGGAAGAAACCTTGCCGGCACACCCGAGCAAAAAGGCCGGCAGATCCGGTTTATCCAGACCGATGCCGCCATCAACCCGGGGTCTTCGGGAGGACCGCTCATCACGCTGGCGGGTGCCTGGATAGGAGTTAACTCTGCCGGAGCCGCAGCCAGCCAGGGCATCGGCTTTGCGGTTCCAAGCTATCAGGTCCGGGAGTTCCTGGACATGATTCGAACCGGCGAGTGGCCGGAACATCGCCCGGACGACGCGTCTGAAACGGAACAAGAAAGTAAAACAAACGGAGAACAATAATGCACGGGTTTATTATCCGGTGGCTGATCCTCACCTGCTCTATTATCATTGCCTCCTATCTCATGGACGGCATCGTCGTTAGCGGTTTCTTTTCCGCATTTTTTGCCGCAGCATTTCTCGGGATATTGAATGCCTTTTTCCGGCCCGTACTGTTTATCCTGACACTGCCCATTACCGTTGTTACACTGGGACTCTTTACCTTTGTTATAAACGCCGTCATGCTGTTAATGGTGTCCGGCATTGTGTCCGGGTTTGAGGTAAAGGGATTCGGGGCGGCTGTCCTTGGCTCGCTTCTTATCAGCATTGTCAGCTGGTTTCTTACCTCCTTTATCAGTGAAAGGGGAAGAATCCAATTGATTGATTTAAACAAGGTTGGCAAAGACCGGTGGGAATAGGCCTTGGGGGAGCGTATACCGTTTCCTTCGGCAGCTGTTTATACTAAGTTTTTCCTTATAATTTTTTTATGAGCTGGTTGGCCGCCGTCAGCAGGGGGTCCCACACCGGGCCGAAGGGCGGTGCATAGGCCAGGTCGGATTGAAAGAACGCCTTCACGGTCATACCGGCGTGGAGGGCAACGGCCGCGGCGTTAATTCGGTGGGCAACGCCTTCTTTTCCCACCATGCGGCAGCCCAGCAGTTTTCCGGTAGCCTTGTCGCCCGTCATTTGAACGGTTATGCCGCATGACCCCGGGTGGGCATGGGCCCGGGACCGCGTGGTTATGACCACTTCTTCAGGGTTGAATCCCGATGCTGACGCCTCTTCGGCAGACAGTCCTGTCCTGGCTACTTCAAGATTAAACACTTTGAATACGGCGGTTCCGGCAACTCCCGGAAGCTCCACGGTGTTGCCGGAAACATTGTCCGCCACAGCCCAGCCGGCCCGGTTGGCCCTCAGGGCAAGCGGTATCCATGTCCTGCCGCCGGTGACGACATGGAATGCATCCGCGCAGTCACCCGCGGAATAAATGGAAGGGTCCGACGTGCGCAGCTGCTTGTCCACGGCAATGGCGCCTTGAATGCCGACACCCAGCCCGGCGTTTTTTGCGAGACCGCTGTTCGGTGTCACGCCGATGGCAACAAGGACCATGTCTCCTTCAAGAGCGATCCCGTCACAGACCGCGTTCAGGCGGTCATTTTTGGATTGAATTTCAATAAGTTTATGCCCGGGATAAAGGTTGACGTCGTTGGCTTTTACTTCTTCCATGACAACCGACGACAGGTCTTCCTTCATCCATGGGAGGAAAACAGGGCCCGGTTTCACCATGTCCACCTCAATGGATCGGGCTCGAAGCGCTTCGCACATCTCCAGCCCGATATACCCCATGCCGATGATCACGGCTTTTTTCACCTGGTTCTCTTCGAAAAAGTGCCGGATTATCCGGCCGTCATGGAGACTTTTGAGGGCCAGAACACCGGGAAGATCAAATCCCTGACGATCGGGTATGACCGGGGATGCGCCGGTGGCGATTAAAAGTTTATCATATGGAAAAACAAACTCACTGTCATCCGCCCGGATACCTGTCACCGTCTTTTTAGAAGGATCGATGGTTGTGGCACAATGCCCGGTAAGGAGGTTGATGCCCTGTTTTTCCCGAAAGACCTCCGCTTTCCGCACCACCAGGTCGTCGATGGTTCGCCCGGGATCTGCGATGTTGTATGGCATGCCGCAGGCGCTGTAGGACACGTCTTCGGTTTTTTCAAGTACCGTAACATCCATGGACGAATCATTCCGCTTTGCCCGGCTGGCAGCGCTCATGCCGGCGGCGTCTCCGCCGATAACGACAAATTTCATGGATCACCTTTATATACCGTTAAATGTTTATGCCTCTATTTCAAGCAGCTGCCTCGCATTTTCATAGAACACCATTTTTTCAAGGCTGCGGTCTCCCCGGCAGGCCGCCTTTACTGTTTTTATGTGCGGCAGCCGGGTGCCCCAGGGCCAGTCGGAAGCAAACATGACTTTTTCCGCACCGAATGTGGCGATCAGCTTTCGTATGTTTCGGGGCGACTGAAAACTGGTATCCACCCATACGTTTTTGCAGTCATGAAGCTTGCTCCTCACCTCATCCTGCCAGAACAGACCCGCATGACCGACAATGAATTTTACATCGGGAAACGAGCGGACAATGTGCTCAACATGGGCAATATCTCCGTTTTCCGGCGTGTTGAGATGAGACTCCTCCTTTAGATAATACTGGGACTTTCCTGAATGCACCAGGACGGGCTTTTGGTGTTTGGAAAAATGCTGGACCGCCTCCATGGTTCGCCGGTCGGTGAGCGGCATGTTCTGGATGATGGGATGAAGCTTCAGGCCTGCTGCGCCCCGGGACACGTCGTCTTCTAGCTTTTTTTCCACATCATGCTCTTTGGTAAAATCAACACTGGTGAAGGGAATAATCCGGCTTTCCATATCCGCGGCGTTTCTGAGATCGTCAAAGGTGACATTAGGCGCAATGGGCAGGCATACCGTGTAATTGATGCCCGCTGCATCCAGTGTCGTCCTGAGGTTTTCAAGGGTGGCCGTGGCATTTCTTGCCCGCTGGGCTTTGGTCGCAGGCGTCATCAGGAGGTGGTAAACCAGTTTTCCAAGTCCGAAGCTCCTCATTAGCAGTTGTTCATTGTTATCCTGGGGATCATACATTTTGGGCTTTACGGCGCCTGTTTTATAGATCAGGTCTCCGCCGTTTGGATAGAGAATATCCCCCAGGTGACCGTGCACATCAATGATCATGCTGTTTTCTCCATGTCAAATTACCGTTTCAGGGGTTCAACAACTTCAATTCAGCCATCTATTTTATGGCGTCATATTTTCCGCTCCAGGTGCAGGTGTCGCAATAAATGTGGGAGTCACCGGTAAGATCCGGAACGTCGTCGTCATCGATACCCGGATCAAAACAGACATCCCCGGACTCGCAGTCAAATCCGTAGGTTTCATATTCATCATCCGGATTTTTTAAGTAGAACTTTTTGCATTTGCAGAGTGGGCATTCCATGTTGGCATCCTTTCCCGACCCTCTCGAGAGCGGTGAAAATAATGTAGTGGTTCCGTTGACCATATCACAATAGCGGCGGTTTTTAAATTTTTATATCAGGCTGTCATGACATTGTGAAAAATCCCCACACCCATTTTACAGATTTTTCCGGTGAAAACCGGAACTTCTTGATCTTTTTTTGTCCACATGATATTCGTCATCCTTTTTATATTTATTTTGTATTCATGATGGCAAAAAAAACGGATGAAAAAGACGTCGGCAAGACGCGGAAAAAATAATATACAGAAAGGGGGAAACAATGAAGGAGCTTCTGGTCAAAGATATAATGGTTCCCATTGACGAGTACGCCACGGTCTCCGATGGTGCAACCTTATTTGACGCGGTAAGTGCTCTTGAAAGAGCACAGGAAGAATTCGACCGCAACCACTATGCTCACCGGGCGATCCTGATATTAGACAAGGATAAAAATCTCGTGGGCAAGATAAGCCAACTGGATGTACTGCGTGCCCTGGAGCCGAAATACACTGAGATGCAAAGCGGCACCGGGTTTTCCAGGTACGGGTTTACCAAGAAATTTATACAGTCCATGATGGACCAGTACCGCCTCTGGGATTCACCCCTCAAGGATATTTGTTTACAAGCCGTTGACATGAAAGTGTCTGACATCATGACAGCGCCCACGGAAGGGGAAAAGATCGAAGAGGGCGCAACTCTGGGCCTGGCCATCCACTTATTGGTCATGGGTCAGCATCAGTCCCTTCTGGTCATGAAAGAGGGTAAAATCGTCGGGATTCTCCGCCTGACGGACGTATTTGCCGCCATTTTTCATACCATGAAGGAATGCGAAGTATAACCGGTTGATATAAAAAAAATAACAAAAACAACGACAGTAGAGGGAAATCTAAATGAGTCAAGATACAGCCATAAACAAACCAACATTCAGCGTGGGAAAGTTGATTGCCATGTTCACCGGCATCATCCTCTTTGCCATTGTTTATTATGCCCCTCCGTGGCCGGATGCTGTGGACCCCATGGGGGAGCACTTTGTCTTATCAACGGAAGCCAAAGGTGCGCTGGCTATTTTTTTACTGGCCGGCACCTGGTGGGTGTTTGAGGTCGTACCCATCGGCGTAACCAGTATTACCATCGGTGTTCTCCAGGCACTGTTTTTAATCCGCCCGGCCAAGGAAGCCTTCAAGGACTTCATGGACCCGTCGGTTATGTTTATTTTTGCCTCCATCATGATCGGCATGGTGTTTACAAAAACCGGTTTAACCAAACGGCTGGCTTACAAAATGCTGATGATCGTGGGTGAAAGGACCAGCATGATTTACCTGGGCTGCTTTATCGTCACCGCCGCCCTCACCCATATCATGGCCCATACGGCCGTTGCAGCGACCATTTATCCTCTCCTGATGTCCATCTATGCCATGTACGGAGAGGGCGACAAACCCACCAAGTTTGGAAAGGGACTTTTTATCGGCATGGCATATGTTGCCGGCGCCGGGAGTATCGTAACGCTTCTGGGTGCGGCCCGGGGTGCGGTCGCCCTGGGTTTTTACAACGACGTTATGGCTGAAGGGATCAAATCCGGTGCCAACCTTGATATTTCATTTTTTGTTCTTACCAAATACATGTTCCCCATTGGCTGGCTGATGACATTTATTTTATGGGGATTTTTCATGGTGGTTCTGAAACCGGAAAAATCAACCATCCCCGGGCTGAGGGAAAAAGCCACGAAGCTGAATTCAGAAATGGGGCCGTTGACCAAAAACGAGATCATCGCCGCCGTCATCGTACTGGGCGTCATCGTTACCATGTCTCTGCGGTCATTCCTCCCGATTTTAAAACCCATTGACAAAACAGCCATCATCCTTCTTTCCACGATTCTGTTTTTTATATTTAAAATCATGGATATAAATGATCTTGAAGATGTGCCGTGGAACATCATCCTGCTGTTCGCCGGTGCCATGAGTATCGGTTTCTGCCTGTGGCAGACGGGCGCGGCCAAATGGCTCGCCGTAAACTGGCTGGCCATGTTCCAGGAGTCACCGGGCTTTGTCTTCATCATGGGAATCACCTTTTTTGTGCTGATGATGACAAACTTTATCATGAATGTGGCGGCCATCGCCATCTCTCTTCCGGTGGCGCTGGTTATCGCACCGTACCTGGGTGTTGCCGCGGAAGTCATCGTTTTTTCTGCCCTGGTAGTCGCCGGCATGCCGTTCCTCCTTCTCGTCGGCGCGGCGCCGAACGCCATTGCGTATGATTCAAAACAGTTTACCACAGGCGAATTCTTCATGTGGGGGATTCCGGCAAGTATCATCCTGATGATTGTTGTCGCGTTTTTTGTCTGGATTGTCTGGCCGTTGATGGGAATGCCCGTTTACATACCTGCCGCAACATAAGTTGTGCTGAGCAAGCAGGCTAAATGAACTGATTAAGAAAGTGTAAAAAGTGTAAGATGGAAAACCGGGGTGCACGGACACCCTGAGCATCCCGGTTTTTCAAGACCCCGCCCTTCCACGTCTGCAACGAACAACGTTTTTCAATCAAATGCTTGACAAAGCCGGAGTTCTGCTCTTTAAAGGAGGCGGACTTGACCGGCAGGATTTTAACGTGGGCATTAATGAATCATGCGTGAACACCTGACAACCAGGAGCCGAAAGAATGTAACGTGCGGGGTTGGCGGCACAGAAAGAGCATGCCGTCATCGCGCATTCATAAAATATCATTCCATTTACAACGTGCATTACCCGTAGCCGTTTTAGCTAAAAGTACAAATTAGATTGGAGAGGTTATGAATCCGTTTTTTGTATCCATCCTGTTAATACTGTTCGGAGGTTTCTCTTCCCTTGTTTTAACGAGACAGGCCCTCTTGGCACGAACAGCAGCCGTTCTTTTAATATGTGCCGGTTGCCTCTGGGGGCTGATTGACGCCGTAACACTGCTTCTCGAGGCCGCCGGCCGGGCAGCGTCTTTTCAGTTTATGAATGTTTTTTCCCTTTCCTTTCAGATAGACGGGCTTTCCGCTTTTTTTCTTGTCGCTATTTTTGCCGTCTGTTTTATGGCCGCCATGTATAGTTTCCATTACATGGCCCATGAGCATAGCGCACTGAAAAGCTCCGTAAATTATTTTTTCTTCAGCATACTGACCGCTTCCATGGCGCTGGTGGTGACGTCGGCAAATATGATTACATTCATGCTGTCATGGGAAATCATGTCCCTGTCATCCTTTTTCCTGGTGATTTATGACCATCACTCCCCGGAAAGCCGAAAGGCGGGCTATCTTTATTTTATTTTTTCGCATGTCGGGGCGATGTTTATTTTTGCAGCGTTCGGCATTATTTACGGCTACACCGGAAGTTTTGGATTCGGGGATATGGGCGCACTTCCGGAAACCGCGAAAATCCTGGTTTTCATTTTTGCCTTCATCGGCTTTGGCTCAAAAGCCGGTGTGTTCCCGTTCCACGTCTGGCTGCCCTATGCCCACCCGGCCGCCCCCAGCCACATTTCTGCCGTCATGTCCGGTGTAATGATTAAGACGGGTATTTACGGCATCTTGAAAATGTATATGCTGCTAAACCTTACGACGCCTCTTTTTGGAAATATTCTGGTTGTGGCCGGGGTGGTGTCGGGCCTTTTGGGAATTATTTATGCCCTGGGCCAGCATGACCTGAAAAGGCTTCTGGCGTATTCCAGTGTGGAAAATATCGGTATCATATTAATCGGTCTGGGCATCGGGATGATCGGCGTTTCATCCAAACAGCCGCTTATGGCGGTGCTGGGATTTGCCGGGGCATTTCTTCACATACTCAACCATGCCGTTTTTAAAACCCTCCTGTTTATGGGGGCAGGCATGGTTCTTCATCAAACGGGAACCCGGCATATTGATGCCCTGGGAGGACTGTTGAAACACATGAAGGTGACCGGAACCGCGGTTATTATCGGCTCCCTTGCCATTTGCGGACTTCCGCCCTTTAACGGGTTTGTGGGAGAGTTTTTTATTTATATCGGTGCGTTTAAAGGCATTGCCCTTGACACCCCGGCCTTTGTCATGAGCAGTGTCGGTATTGTCAGCCTGGCCGTCATTGGCGGGCTGGCACTGGCCTGCTTTACCAAAGTTATCGGCGTGGTTTTCCAGGGCGAACCCAGGACGGATGCAGCCGTTGATGTAACTGAAAACGGGTTTACCATGAAGGCGGTGATGCTGGTTCTTGCCGGCGCATGTATTTTGATCGGCGTGCTCCCTATGATGATCATCAGCCTGCCCGTTAAAGCGGTCTCCGCCCTGGGCCTGGAATACGGCCGCATACCCCTTCTGCCGTTCCAGCAGATGACGGAAAACATCTCCTTTGCCGCGCTGATTGTTTTTATGGTGCTCCTCGCCGTCGTCGCCCTTCGGGCGCTGTACTACAGGGGCAAGACCGTCACGAAATCAGGCACCTGGGGGTGCGGGTTTACCCGGCCCACGGTTAAAATGCAGTATACCGGATCATCCTATGCATCGTTTATCCTTGATTTTTTCAGATCGGCGGCGCCGCTTACGGAAGATCATCCGGCCATTGACGGGCGGTTTCCGGCAAAGACCCATTACCGGAGCGAAACCAATGATATCGCGGGGCTCCACATGAACAATGCCGTTGTTAAGCCGGTGCTGTTTTTATTCGATAAATTAAGATGGATTCAGCATGGTGATATCCATCTGTATATTGGTTATATTTTACTGGCTATCGTATTATTGTTATTTTTCATATAAATTTTTAGCGGGAACGTTTCATGATTGAATCCATTTTGCTTTGGCTTCTTGCAGTCCTGGTGGCCCCTTTCTTCTCGGCCGTTATTCTAAAGGTAAAAGCCTTTTTCGGAGGAAAAAAAGGACCGCCGCTTTTAATTAACTATTACACCATAATCAAACTGCTGAAAAAAGGCTCTGTCTACAGCCACAGCACAACGGCGGTGTTTAAGCTGGGGCCCCTCGTTATCGCGTGCACGTCCCTTGTGGTTCTCATGTTTTTACCCATTGCCGGGCAGGAGCCGATTTTTTCGTTTAACGGCGATATTATTTTTGTTTTGTATCTCATGGGGCTGGGCCGTTTTTTCATCATTGCGGCAGCCATGGATACGGCATCGCCCTTTGAAGGCATGGGAGCGGCAAGGGAAGCGTATTTCCCCATCATCTGTGAAGCCACCACGTTCATGATTCTTATCTTTTTCTACAGGCTCACCGGCGAACTTCAGCTGTCGGCGTATTTTACCCAAGGGAGCACCATGGGGCTGTGGCATCAGACGGGCGCGCCGCTTCTTTTTATCGTGATTGCATTTTTTATTATCCTTTTGACGGAGAACTCAAGGGTTCCCGTTGATGACCCTGCAACCCATCTTGAGCTCACCATGATCCATGAAGTTATGGTCCTGGACCACAGCGGACCGGATTTTGGATTGATTGAACTGGGACGGTTCTTGAAGCTGTTTTTCTTTTCCGCCATTATTTCCCGGCTGATCCTGCCGTTTGACATGGCGAACTCAGCCCTTGGTTTCGGCGCGTTCATCGCCGGGCTGTTCATTGTATATATCGCCGTCGGAGTGACGGAATCGGTTATTGCCAGGTATAGAATGGACAAGGTGCCGCAATTTGTTCTGACTTCGTTTGCCCTGGCTTTCTTCGCAACAATAATCACGTTGGAGTTTATCAAATGATACTAAATCCGGTTGAGGCAATTTTATCGCTCGTACTGCTCTCCGTGTTGTTTTCCTTCGGCTCAAGCCGGGTTTCGGGACTCATACTGGTGGTGAGTTTTCAGGGCATTGTGGCGTCCCTCGTTCCCCTGTTTCTGGGCCATGATCTGTCTGCAGGCGGCATCGTGTTTACCTTTGCCACCCTGTTAATCAGGGGGATTATTATTCCACTGGCGATCTATATTGCAATAAAACGTGTGGCCATAAGAAGGGAGGTGGAACCCATCATCAGTTACCATGCCTCCATACTCTGCGGCCTGGGGTTGATCGTTGCGGCGACGTATGTCAGCAGGCAGCTTAACCTTCCGTCCATCGGCGAGGTGACATTGCTGATTCCCACGGCCATAGCGCTTCTCGGAACCGGGATGTTTTTGTTAATGGCGAGGCGAAACGCCATTGCCATGGTATTGGGGTACATCATGATGGAAAACGGCATTTATCTCGTGGGCACATCGTTTTCTGTCCGGGCCCTTCATATTGTTGAATTCGGCATTCTGCTCGATGTGCTTGCCGGCGTAATGATCATGGCCATTATCCTGCAGAATATCAAACGGACGTTTGATGACGTTGATACGGCACTTCTAAGAACATTAGAAGAATAGGTGTGTTTTCATGGTAGAAATTGTATTTCTCGCTCCTTTTATTACAGGCATATTTGCTTTTTTCCTTCCGAAAACGGTGGGGCGGCTGCTTTTAGTGGGAACAGGCGCACTTCACCTGGCGTTATCGCTTCTCCTCTGGAAAAACAGGCCGGAAGCCATTTTCAGCGACTATTTTGCGGTGACGCCGGAAGGGTTGCTGTCTCTTCTGGTTATTTCTCTTTTGTTTTTCCTGATTTCCGTCTACACGGCAGGATACCTTAAAGAGAGTGAGCTTAAATCGGAAAATATTTTCACGGGATTCATGCTTCTCTTTTTGTCATCGATGACCATGGTGACGCTGTCCGACCACATTATGGTCATGTGGATTGCAATTGAAGCCACAACCATCGCCAGTGCTCCGCTCATCTATACCTACAGGTCATCCGCCTCCCTTGAGGCGACCTGGAAGTACGTACTGATCTGTTCCGTGGGGATTGCCGTGGCGCTGCTGGGATCCGTTCTCATCACCCTTGCCATGGACATTGGAAAAGTTGATGCGCCGCTGTCGTTCTCTTCATTGACTGAAGTGGCCAAATCCCTTGATCCATTCTGGCTGAAAGCCGCGTTTGTCTTCATCCTTGTCGGGTACGGGACAAAAATGGGCCTGGCACCCATGCATACCTGGCTTCCGGATGCCCACAGCGAAGCACCCAGCCCTGCCTCGGCGCTGTTGTCCGGCGTGCTTTTAAACTGCGCTTATCTGGGCATCTTTAAAACCAATAAAATTATGTATGCCGCCGGCCTGGGCGACTTTTCCGGAACCATCATGATTGTTTTCGGCCTCTTGTCCATTCTGGCCGCCGCCACATTTATTCTCAAGCAGAACGAGTACAAGAGAATGCTGGCCTATTCCAGCATAGAAAACATGGGAATCATTGCGTGCGGTACGGGCATCGGCGGAATTGCCGTCTATGGCGCGGTGATATGCATGATTCATCACAGCCTGATCAAGGCCTCCTTGTTTCTGTCATCCGGAAACATCCTTCTGGGATACGGTGACAGGATGATAAAGGGCACCGGCGACATGGTCAGCCGCATGCCCAAAACATTTGTCGCCTTTTTCGGCGGATTCGCCGGCATTTCCGGTTTTCCGCCCTTCGGTATTTTCATCGGTGAGATGTTCATTATCGTGGGTGCATTCAAGACCGGTCATTATGTGACGGCGGGTATTTTTATCTTCAGCATGTGCGTGATATTTGCCGGGTTTGCCAACCAGGTAATGAAAATTTCCTTTGATGATTTTAAAAGCAGTGATTCAACCGGGAACATCGGTGTAAAAGAAAAGGCCAGCCTGGTCTGGCCCCAGTATATTCTCTTGCTGACATCATTGGTATTGTGTTTCTTTATCCCGGACACAATATACCAGACCATTGTTGATGCAGTGACGGCCATTGGCGGAGGACTTAAATGACGAAGGCTTTTTTGGAAGTTAAACACGGCGAGGCAGTAGCACGAGATAGTATTCCCCATCTGTCTTTGAATGAATTTCAGGAAACCGCCCTTGACATCGTCTCGTCAGGGGGAAAGGTGGTTCAGCATTTCGGGTTCCAGGACGGCGACGCCCTGAAGATCATGACGGTGCTGCGGACCGACAGGCTGTTTGCCGCAAGCTGCGATGCACCGGAATCATATCCCTCATTGAGCGGGCAATGCGAACCCTTTCATATGTTTGAGCGGGAACTTGCCGAGCAGTTCGGCATCCGGCCCGAGGGCCATCCCTGGCTTAAAATGGTAAGATACCATGCCAACTGCAGGAACAAGCCGGATGTCTTCGGTAATGACTACAAGGAAGACATTCCCGGCAGGTACGACTATTACGGGGTAGACGGCGATGAAATCCACGAGGTTGCCGTGGGGCCGGTTCATGCGGGCGTTATCGAACCCGGGCACTTCCGTTTTAACTGCATCGGCGAGCGGGTTCTTCACCTGGAAATACAGCTAGGCTACCAGCACAGGGCGGTGGAAAACCTTCTGTTCAGTGTGGATGCCAAACGGCTGCCGATCCTTGCCGAAGGGATCGCGGGGGATACGGCCATCGGCCACAGCCTCTGCATGGCCCAGGCCGTTGAATCCATGACACAGCTTGAAACAGATAAAGGCGCCCGAATCATACGAACCATTGCCCTGGAACTGGAGCGCCTGGCCAACCATATCGGTGACCTGGGCGCCCTATGCGCCGACGTGGCCTTTTTGCCGCCTGCCAATTATTTTGGCCGCATAAGAGGGGACTTCCTGAACCTGTCACTTCTCCTGTGCGGAAACCGGTTTGGAAAAGGCCTTGTAAGGCCCGGCGGCGTCCGGTTTGATTTGTCCGATGATGTCAGAAAAACCCTGACCGAACGGCTTGTTGAATTGAAACCCCAGGTTGAGCACGTCCTCGAACTTATTTTTTCAGCATCCACTGTCCGGGCCCGGTTTGAAGACTGCGGTGCCGTGAGCAATTCCGATGCAGAGCACCTGGGCCTGGTGGGCCCGGCCGGCCGGGCATGCGGTATCCCCTATGATGTGAGACGCTGTTTTCCCACGGAGTATTATTCAGAGCTGGATATCCCCGAGAATAAAAAAAGCACCGGCGATGTCTATGCCCGTGCACGGATGAGGTATGATGAGGTCAAACAGTCCATCGGCATCATTCAGTCGCTGATAACCGGGTCCGTGGAGACCGCCTGCGTGGACGACAGAACCCATGACCTGCCGCCCGATTCGTTTGTTGTAACGCTAAACGAGGCATGGCGGGGGGAAGTGTCCCATGCCCTGATAACCGGCGGCGACGGAAACATACTTCGATACAAGGTTAAAGATCCGTCTTTTCACAACTGGAACGGTCTTGCCATGGCATTGAGGGATACGGGAATATCGGATTTCCCGTTGAACAATAAAAGCTTCAATCTGTCGTATTGTGGATTCGACCTCTAATATTAAAATGGCACGTAAATAAGAAAGAGAGAGTTACATGCTGACGACACTTAAAAATAGATTTGAACAGGGTTACAGGACCTGCAACTATCCCAAAGAAAAACCCGCCGTTTTTTCCCGCTACCGCGGAAAACCGGTGATAGAGCAGAATGCATCCGATGATATCGCAGACACGTGTGCAAAAGCATGCCCCCAGGACGCCATCGACGCCGCCCAAAAGAAAATCGATATGGGCCGGTGCGTATTCTGCGGCACATGCGAACGGTTGTCAAAGGGCGCCTTTGTTACGTTTACCGGTGACTTTGAAATTTCCACGGCGGAAAGGGACCACCTGTTGACGGACGGACGGAATCTTCCGGAACTTGCCGAGCATTCAAAACAGCACTTTAAAAAACTGTTCGGCCGGTCCCTTCAACTCCGCCAGGTATCGGCCGCCGGCTGCAATGCCTGCGAAGCGGATTTAAATGTTCTTGCAACCCCGTTTTTTGACCTGGGCCGGTTTGGGATCAACTTTGTGGCATCCCCCCGCCACTCGGACGGTATCGTCGTCACCGGGCCTGTGTCGCGGAACATGAAAACGGCATTGCTCGATACATACAAGGCAGTGCCGGACCCCAAGGTGGTGATTGCCGTGGGAAGCTGCGCCATCACGGGCGGCCCGTTTAAAGGCAGCCCTGAAATCACCGAAGGCCTTGACAAGATTTTGCCGGTGGACCTGTTTATTCCCGGCTGTCCGCCGCACCCCCTGACCAACCTTCATGCGCTCCTGGCCTTTTTTAAGATAAAGATGAGATGACGATATTTTAAAAAATGATACATCCGAAGGGTGGCACCGGTCCGCCTCGGGCGGACCGGTGTTAACCTGTTGATCTGTTTCAAATACGGTTCTTTTTGCTACGGCCTGATTCTGATCGTGGGATACAACCCCTTCAAATCCCCCTTTGGATAGGGCTGAATGGTGTTGAACGAAATATTCTGATTCTTCTGGGCATGCCCCTCATTTGAGTGGCCGTTATAAAACGCGCCGTTGGCCTCCAGGATATGATGGATCCGGTCCTGGAATGCTTTTACAAAGCGGGCGCCGCTTCCCTCAAAAAACATATTGCCCTTTTCAATCCGGGTATCCACGGCGGACAGGGTTTCAATGGGGATGCTGTTTGTTTCCAGGTCTTCCTTGGAGGTATTAAGGCCCCAGACAATATGCCGGTCAGGAATCTTGACCGTCTCCCGGATATCGATGATGGTGTGCGGCATGACAATGCTCTTTTTTCCAATGGTGAGACGGCTGTCAGGAAGGCCGCGCACAAAGCTGTTGAAGCCCACAAACACATTCTCGCCCAGGTCGGCTTCGATTATTTTTGCGCCGTGGGCCGTGACATTGTTGCCCGCCAGCTTGGAGTTGATGATGAAGCAGTTCTCCTGGGCATTGGCGCCTTTCCCCAGGAATGAATTCTGCAGATAGGCCCGTTGAGACACCAGCACATTGTCGCATATTTTGGTTGAGGGTTTAACCACCGCATAGCGGTCAAGGGATGCGCTGTCCGGAACGTCGACCTGGTGCTCTATGTTCATCACGTCAAACACCCGCTGAAAGGCTTCTTTTCTGTCTTCCACAAAGTCCATAAGCAGGCCCTGGGGCTGGTTGCCGGCGGTAAAATAGATGTATTGATTCAGTTTCTCGGCGGGATGCCGATACAGGAAATTAAACTGGTCCGGGCTTCTGACCCAGACGGTGCCGGGGTCGAGGTTCAGGTGGGTAATTTCCCCTGCCTGAACATATGAAAACGCGCCGATAATGCAGTCCCGCATGGTGGTCAAGTCCACGGTGGCAAACGGGCCCAGGAAACATCCGTCGGAGGGGGAGCCGTGAATGTTGGCGTAATGGGTGGACAGGGTGTCCTTTATAAAAAACTTTTCGGGCGTTTCCGGGTCGTGGGAGAAATTGTGGACCAGGGTCTTGATCAGAGCGCTATCCTCGATTTCAATTTCTTCGTCTTTGGAAACCGTAATATTGAAGTTTTGAAACTGAAACATGTCCCCCTTTTTTTTGAGTTCATCGCCGCGGATATCGCTTTTGTACAGCAGCGAGTTGAACACCCGGCATTTGCCGAGAAAATAACTTCCCGCAAGTCCGCAGTGCGTAAATTCCAGGCTCAGGGGATGGTCCGGCGTGATGCCGTAAAAAGCATAAAACTTGGACATTTGCCCGGGCGGCGTCAGAGTCCATACATAGGGTTTCACATCAAACTCAAGTTCCCTTAGATTGATATTTACGCGCTGAATAATCCTTTCATAAAGCTTTTCCAATTCTCTCATGATATAACCTTTATTAAAGTCTAAAGTTCACTTTCTTTCATGACGTGAAAGACGGCTGCAAACACGTCGGTTAGTCTTAAGATGCCCACAATCTCGTCATTTTTTGTGACCAGCAATGAGAAAAGACCGCCCGACACAATTTGATTAACCGCGGCATTCAGGGGGGCATTTTCGTCTATGTATTCGCCTTCTGTGGGGGCCTGCATAAAGTCTTCAACCTTTCGGCTTCCGGCGGTGATGCAGATCTCATCCAGCGGTATACTGCTGGTCCAGCGATATTTTTTCTTCAGACTCATGACAAACTCATCACTGAATCCGAACCGGACGATATCATCGATTTGTTCCGCCTTTTCACTTTTCTGCTCCAGCGCCTTGAGAACATCAAACTGGCTCAGTTTGCCCACCACCTTTTTCTTTTTGTCCAGGATAAGAACCGCTCTGTGGTGATACTGGGTGTGCCTGTAGTCAAATTCCAGCTGTGCCTTCTCCAGTGCCAGAACTGCATCGAACAGGGTCGACCCCTCGGACACGGTGGCGTACTCCGAAAGCGGTACCATCAAGTCTCTAACAACTGCATTTTTCACAATATGACTCCGTTTTTTTTACAGGCTGCCGATGGATCATGACCTGTAATAGTTATATAATATAAAAAATGGAACCGACTGATTATCACAGGTTGGCTAAAATTTCAATAAATATCGGGCCGGAGTGACGGCGGCAAGACGTTACACGACGCCATCATAGTTTTTACAGCTTTTTTGAAAGATAGGTCACCATCTGCTTGGATACAAGGGCGATAATCTCTCTTGGCAGAAACCCTTCCGGCGCGGTTTTCATGAACATGTCCGTGGCCTCTTCGGCACTTGTTTCGATATCCTTTGTCCGCAGCAGGGACTCTTCAAGCATGGCGCGTGTTTCTCTTGCTGCGGCCATGGCGTTGTTTATATATTGACGGGCCTGCTCCCCGGTTTTGACGCCGTAATGTTCCGGAAGATAAATGTCCGTGTCATACCCCGCCAGTGTTTCCAGGCTGCGTTGATAGCTGTCAAAGTTGGAGTTTGCTGCGGTGAAAATTCGGTCACCGCAGGACACGCCCCCGGCATCCGATGCAAACAAGGCGTTTTCGATTGCCAGGTAAACGGATATTGAGCATGAGGAATGACCCGGTGTGTCGATAATTTCCAGTGACACATCCCCGCAGGAAAGCGTGTCCCCCCCTTTTACCACCTCTTCGACATCTATCCCGGTGAACTCAACGCCCAGCTCTTTTGCCTTCTCCCGGTAGCCGTATTGTTCAATGAGAACCTGGTTCATGAATTTAAAGGAATCCACGATATGGGGAGAAGACAGAAGCGTTTTTGCCCGTTCTGACGCGGTAATGGTCACCCAGGGCCAGCGGTTTTTAAAAAAAGGGACGATTCCGCAATGGTCAAAATGGGAGTGGAGGATAAGGATCCGTTTTATTTTTTCCTCTTCGATACCGTATGCCTCCAACTGCTCCAATATATCGGAGACAATATGAATCATGCCGCCGCCGATAACAACGTATTCGTCCCCTCCCTTCAGAAGGTATACATTTGATTCATTCCGGCCCAGAAAGAGGATCCGGTCCGTGATGTTTCCGGGCTGATCGATTATCATTTATGATAGCGCCTTATTTTTTAGGGTTTTAGAATTTGTTGAGCTTCTCCGCCATATCGTTTAAATGCCCGGCAAGCTCCTTCAGTTTCGATGCATTGCTGCTGACGTCTGCGCTTCGTTTGACCATTCCATCCGAGGCGGTATTGACTTCTTCCAGGTCCCTGGATATTTCTTCGGCCACCTTCGAGCTTTCGGCCACGTTCTTGTTAATCTCAGATATGCCCACCGAGCTTTGGGCGATATTTCCCGCAATCTCTCTTGCCGTCGCCGACTGCTCATCCACCGATGATGTAATGGTCATGACGAAATCATTGAGCTGATGGATGACGTCGGATATTTCTTTTATCTCGTCGACGGTTTTGGTTGTTGCATTCTGAATACTGTCAATTTGATGTTTAATCCGGAGGGTCGCTTCCTGGGTTTGTTTTGCGAGCTCCTTTATTTCGTTTGCAACGACGGAAAACCCTTTTCCGGCTTCACCGGCCCTGGCCGCTTCAATAGTCGCATTAAGCGCCAAAAGGTTGGTCTGTTTGGAAATGTCGGTTATTGTCTCCGTAATTTTACCGACGTCAAGGGCCGCATTCCCTAAGGTGTTCACCTGTTCGGATACGCTGTCAGACCGGTTTACCGCGTTGAGGGCAATAGTTTGAGCATTGGTCGAGTTATTTGCTATCTCGTTGATGGTGGATGTCATTTCCTCCACGGATGCCGCAATAATGCCGGCGTTTGTGGACAACTCTTCGATGGCGGCTGCAATTGACCGGGTATTTTCATTAAAATGACCGTAGGAAGAAACGACGCTCTCGGATGCCGATGACACTTCATTGGCGCCCTCGGTCATTTCCCTTGAAAGGTCGGTGAGGGTTGACGACGAGCCGTTAAGGGTGTTTGCCTGCTCTGTTATGTCTTTGATGGCGTTCTTGAGTACGGCCTGGTTGGTTTCAAGCTCTGCTTTTTTATCCTTCAGGCTGTTTCGAATACGGTTGAGGTGGCTTCCGATAAATGTCAACCAGCCCAGAGCAACGACAAGGATCACCCATTGAACAACATTGACGGTAAGGTTGAAGCTTTCGGGCGGATAAAGAAGATCCAGCAAAATGACGACACTGTATCCGGCTACGGCAATAAGGGATACGACAATAAAGCCGCTTTGACTGAGCTGAAACACCCCGAAGAGAATGATGAGAAGGTAGAAGATCAGCACCCCGCCCCGGATGGCCGGCGCATAGTAAAGAAAATAAGTTACCCATATAATGGTAACGCTCATTTGGGGAATGGTGAGGCTCGGATCTTTAAATTTTTTGTTTATCCCCTTCCTGATGACGCCATAAAACAGCACCTGGAAGGCGGATGCCAGCACAAAGAATACAACGATCTGGAGTTCGGTAAAATTGGCAAGGTCTGTTTTCCTGGACATCCAGAGGACGATAAAGGAGACAACAAAAAAAACATCCGCCATGAGGTGGCGCTTGATGCGCAGCGCCTGAGCCTTATCGTTTTTCGGTATGATGTCAAACATAGTCCAGCTTACATAATAACAATAAGAAAAATTTTCAAGGGGTGGTTGACACGTTTTTTCAGTCACCCGGGTACAGTGTGAAATATAAAAAGGGAACAGGAAAGGGTTGTGGAGACGCAACTATCGGATATAATATAAGGCTATGCAGATTCTAATCAAAAACGAGCTGTTTTTATCCGATATGCCGCCCGAACTGAGGAATGAAATTCAGGAGACACTTACACTGCAAAACCCGGAGTATCTCGACAAGAAACGCATGGGCCGATGGATGGGGAAAACACCCAGGTTGATTAAGTGTTATGCGACGTTCAGGGACAAGCTGATTGTCCCACGCGGTTTCGGCGCCCACCTTGTGAGAATGGCAAAACAGCATAATGTGACAGTGAAATATGACGATCAGCGACGGATTCTGCCGGAGATCGACGTCTCCTTTCACGGAAACTTGAAGCCATTTCAATCAACCGCTGTCAACGATATGCTGAAGCGTGATTTCGGGACGCTGAGCGCTGCTACGGGGTCGGGAAAGACGGTTATGGGCCTCTATCTCATTTCAGCCAGGAAACAGCCCGCCCTGGTCATTGTCCACACCAAAGAGCTGTTAAATCAGTGGCTTGATCGGGCAGAAGCCTTCCTCAAAATACCCAAAGAAGAAATCGGCATCATCGGTTCCGGAAAAAAGAGCACCGGCAGAAGGATCACCGTTGCCTTGGTCCAGTCTCTTTACAAGTGCGCGGACGAGATAAAACATCATGTCGGGTATATCCTGGTGGACGAGTGCCACCGCGCGCCGTCAAGAACATTCACGGACGCGATTACATGCTTCGACTGCAAGTATATGACCGGCCTTTCCGCCACGCCATACCGGCGCGACAAGCTGTCCAGGCTGATTTACTGGTATGTGGGAGATGTCCTGCACGAAGTGGACAAGGGCGCCCTGATTGACCGGGGGGATATCCTTCAGGTCGACGTGATCACCCGTGAAACGTCATTCGAAACCGACCTTGATGCATCTGTTGACTATTCGCTGGTTCTCAGGCAGCTCACCCAGGACATTAAAAGAAACCGCCTGATTTGCAGGGATATTGCCGAAGAGGCGAAAAACCAGGGGACGTGCATCGTTCTGTCCGACCGAAAAGACCACTGCAAAAACCTTCAATTTCTTCTCAGGCACGAATTCAAGGTGGATTCGGAAGTCTTAACCGGAGCCACCGGGGCATTGAAAAGGCAGGAGACGGTCGGAAGCCTGGAAAACGGAGAGATCAAGGTTCTGATAGCCACCGGCCAGCTGATCGGCGAGGGGTTTGACTGTAAACATTTATCCACCATGTTTCTTGCCACTCCAATCAAGTTTGAAGGCCGGGTTCTTCAGTATATCGGAAGGATACTCAGGCCAACCCCTGGAAAAGACAAGCCGAAACTGTATGACTATGTGGACATCAATGTCCCCGTCCTTGTTGCTTCGGCGAAATCAAGAAAACGGACATACGGAGTCGCTTAGGAATCGAACATGATCGAACCGGACGCCCCGCAACAAAATTTTTATCCATTGACCATTAATGATCCATACTTATTCTTATGGGTGTGGAGAAAATATGAACCTATGGAAAAAACAGGTTAATTTTTACTAACCACCAGACCGTTGAGGAGACGATAACATGGAAAAACATACGTTTAATATACCGAACATTACCTGTGGCCACTGTGTCATGACCATAAAAAATGAACTGTCCGAACTGGCCGGCGTAAACCAGGTGGACGGCAATCCCGGGGACAAAACAATCTCTGTTGAATGGGAGGCCCCGGCTACCATGGAAACGATCAAAACCACCCTGACGGAGATTAACTACCCGGCATCTCAATAAAAATTTCATGGCAAGGGGTGTCAGACACGTGTATGGAAGGAGGTGATCCTGTGGGCAGCCAGGCAACGATTCCGGTTACCGGTATGACCTGCGCAAATTGTGCGGCAAACATCGAACGGGGCATAAAAAAGCTCGAAGGTGTTCATGCGGTCAATGTGAATTTTGCCGCAGAGCAGGTGAGCGTGGACATTGATCCGTCAAAATTGGGAGTGTCCGATCTCGTCAAAAAGATACAAGCGGCGGGATATGGCGTGCCTGTAGCCAAAACCGAACTGGCGGTCACCGGCATGACGTGCGCCAACTGCGCGGCGAATATTGAACGCGCCTTGAACAAAAAGGTTGCCGGCGTGGTCAGCGCCTCTGTGAATTTCGCTTCAGAGCGGGCATCAGTGGAATACATCCCTGCCGTATCAGGTGTCAATGAGGTGGTCTCCGCCATCGAGAAGGCGGGGTACGGGGTCATACTTCCCGATGAAGGAAACGACGAGGATGTCGAAAAAACCGAAAGAGAAAGGGAAATAAGGAATCAAACCCGCAAATTTGCGGTCGGCGTTATCTTTTCACTGCCGCTGTTTTTGCTCAGCATGGGAAGGGATTTCGGCTTGACCGGGGCATGGAGCCATGCGGCGTGGGTCAACTGGCTTTTCTTTTTGTTGGCGACGCCGGTGCAGTTTTATACCGGGTGGGATTATTATGTGGGGGGCATCAAAAGCCTCAGGAATAAAAGTGCGAATATGGATGTTCTGGTTGCCATGGGTTCATCGGTTGCATATTTCTATTCCCTGGCTCTGCTTATCGTTCCGGCGCTTGGCGGTCATGTCTACTTTGAGACGTCGGCCGTGATCATCACCTTGATTAAGCTTGGAAAAATGCTGGAGTCTCGAACCAAGGGCAGAACCAGCGGCGCAATTAAAAAACTGATGGGGCTTCGCCCCAAAACAGCCACCATAATTCAAGACGGCATTGAAAAGGAAATTTCGCTGTCCAACGTCAAGGTGGAAGATCTCGTTGTGGTGCGCCCCGGTGAAAGGATACCGGTTGACGGAATTGTTCAGGACGGGGAGTCCTCTGTCGATGAGTCCATGTTGACCGGTGAGCCTCTGCCGTCGGATAAAACCAAGGGCGATACGGTGTTTGGCGGAACCATCAACGGGCAGGGACGGCTTAAATTCAGGGCGACAAAGGTCGGCAAAGAAACAGCGCTGGCCCAGATTATCCGTATGGTGCAGGAGGCGCAGGGCAGCAAAGCCCCGATTCAGGCCTTGGCGGATCGGGTGGCGTCGGTTTTTGTTCCCCTGGTTATTGTGATCGCCGCTATTACATTCGCCTTGTGGTGGAGCGCCACCGGCGAATTTGTCCCGTCGATGATCCGGCTGGTGGCGGTCCTGGTCATCGCCTGCCCCTGCGCACTCGGACTGGCGACACCTACGGCAATTATGGCCGGAACCGGCAAAGGGGCGGAAAAAGGCATCCTGTTTAAAAACAGTGAGGCCCTCGAGAAAGCCACAAAACTGGACACCATTGTACTTGACAAAACCGGGACCATCACCGTGGGAAAGCCGACGGTTGTCGATATCATGTCATTTCATCCGGACTTTCCGTCAGACGACCAGCTCCTGACGATTGCAGCGTCCGTTGAAACAGGGTCGGAGCACCCGCTTGGAAAGGCTATTGTAAAGTACGCCAAGGAAAAAAAGATACGCCTCTTGGAGCCGATGAATTTCAAGGCATCCGGCGGATTGGGCGTTGAGGCGACCATCGACGGCAGATTAATACGGGTCGGCAAGCCGAAATGGATCAAGAGCATAGGCATTGATACGGATGCGCATGACAATGATATCCTTCGGCTTCAGAAAGAAGGAAAAACAGTGATGGTGGTGTCGGTTGAAACCAGCCTGGGCGGCTTGATTGCTGTTTCGGACATTGTTAAACCGGAATCCAGGGACGCGATTGAACAGCTTCACAGGCAGCATCTCCACGTTGTCATGCTCACCGGCGACAATCTGCAAACCGCAAGCGCCATTGCAAAAGACGTCAACATTGATGAAATCGTGGCCGAAGTCAGGCCCGAAGAAAAATCTGACAAGGTGAAGGAAATTCAGGAAACTCGCAAGACCGTTGCCATGGTGGGCGATGGGATCAACGATGCACCGGCACTTGCTCACGCGGATGTCGGAATTGCCATTGGAACCGGGACGGACGTTGCCATTGAAACGGCGGAAGTGATTCTTGTAAGCGGCAGCCTGACCGGCATACCAAGGGCGATCACCATCAGCAGGGCAACCATGAGAACGGTAAGGCAAAATCTGTTTTGGGCCTTTTTCTACAACGCGGCATTGATCCCGGTGGCGGCGGGAGTCCTGTACCCGTTCGAATTTATTCCGGGCTTTTTACGACAGCTTCATCCTATTCTGGCGGCGCTGGCCATGGCATTTTCCAGCATATCGGTGGTCACCAACAGTTTGTGGTTGTACAGGGCTGAAATTGAATAAAGCCTGAAATGGGGCATAAAAAAATTTTTAAGAACCCATGCCGGCCCGGAAGCAGGGCGATCAATAGATCGTTCCGATCAGCCTCCGCCACAGAATGGAAAGGGCCGCCTTGCTGTTCCTTATCGCGCGTGAATGACGTATCAGCCTGTCCGGATCCCCTGTTATCGACCAGGCAAAAATAAATTGCCACTTCTCCGGCGGATCGTTCTCGTTAAAACGGAACTCACCAAACCTCAGATCCGAGACTATCACGTCATTCTCTTTTTGCGATGCCATCCAGAACCCTTTGGAGAACCATTCCAAAACGTCGACATTGCGCTGACCCTTGTATTCGTCAAGCAGATCTTCATTCTGCGGCACATGGTCGAACCGGATGGGGGCGTCGGAATCGTTACCTATGACGGAAAAATAGCCGATAAGAAACCCGTCGGGGGTCCTGGCAACATGCCGCCACAGGAATGTGTTCATGGGCGTTGCTCCGGTCATTGAATTAAGCACCGTGATATTCCGGGCGGCCAGCTGATGCTTGAAGATGTGATCCGCATAGGCATGTGAGAGCAAAGAAAAAATTGCATACAGAGTGCTCAGTGATATGCCCGCGACATTGGCCAAGCGCCCGACGCCGCCTTTTACTGTTCCGGCAACAATGATTCCCACCAACAGGGGGGTCGTGTACAGGGGGTCGATGATGAACATGTTTCCGCGGGCAAAGCCATAGCGTGAAACCGGTGCGAGCAGTTGGGTGCCATATATGGTAAAATAGTCAATGATAATGTGGGTGGCAAAAACAACGGACACACCGGTAATGGCTTTGCCGGTTGAGAGCTGGTTTCTGCCACGCAATTTATTGATCATCAGACCGAGAAACAGGCCGCCGCATATCACGAACCAGATGGAGTGGGACTCACCTCTATGCCAGTAGAGTCTCTGTACGTCGTCAAGAAAAGGATAAACAAGAATATCCAGGTCCGGAAGAGTACCAAGGGCACCACCCAGCACAAGGGACGTCCTTCCCAGCTGCCTGTGCCAGAATCCATATGCGACGGCTGCTCCCAAGGCGGCCTGTGTTAAAGAGTCCATTAGACCTTCTCATAAAATAGACGTTTTAGATCCTGCATGTTGCAGCGGATGACGCCATGCAATTGTTCAGGAAATACGATATTGCCAGTAATGTAATGACTGTTCCTATCATGTTGCACCTCCCGTGGTAAATAGAATAATTACAAGCGGATCGGTCATGAACATCTATGTGTTCGGATCCGAAACAACTTTTTTAAACTAAGTTAAGACCTGTCAGGAGATGGTCAATGGTAAATAATAATGAGATTAATGGTAGGCAAAAACTACTGTTCCGGCCAGTTCAACCGTTGCCGGGCTATATGGTAGCTTAACGCTACCAAAAGACGACCATTTTTCAATGGTTGGAAATTTGAAAATGATGCTAATATTGATGATAAGAAAACAGGAACAGAAGCCCATGGAGGTGGATTATGAATAAAATAGAATGCTTAAAAGAAAAATGGTCCCGAAAGGCAATTGGTGCCGCAGTACTGCCGCCGGCAATAGCGTTACTGGTGTTGGGCCTGATGGTTGTTCCCATTGCAGGCATGATCTTCGCGCTGCCGCTGATGATTCTTTCATTTGGTTTCATCATGGCTCGGGACAGTAATGCCTGCCGCCTGCTGACCGACAATTGATAAATCACAGACGCTGATCTTTCAGGTGCAACTCGATTGGACAATGGCAGGATATCCTGCTAAATCCAATTGAAGCGCCCCTGATGATTCGTGTGTCAGCGCGTCGTCTACTGGACAACCGTTTTGAATTTTTCTTTGGGTGCCCCGCACACCGGACACTCTTTGATCACCTTTTTGTCGGTCACATAGCCGCAGACCTGGCACACGTGATAGGCTTTGACCGTGTTTTTGATTACGTTCATCATGGCTCGCTCATACAGTTTGGCGTGATATGATTCCGCGTCCCGGGCATGGCTGAACACCATGGCTGCGGCTTTCTCGCCTTCATCTTCGGCGTCTTTGATAAACGACGGGTAGGCATTTTCGCTGACGTTCTTCTCCCGCTGAAAGGACGCTTCAAGATTGGTGTCCGTGTCCTTGACCAGAAGATCCTTTACGAGCCCCAGTTGACGGGTGGCATGCACGCGCTCCGCCTCGGCAATGGCCCTGAAGAGCAGGGCAACCTGCGGCAAATCCTCCTCGTCGGCCTTATCTGCATAGGCCAGCAGTCTGAAGTACGCTTTGGCCTCACCAATAAATGCGTCGTAAATGTTTTTTCTGGTCTTTTCCTGCATAGGGTTCCTCCATTTC
>Ga0180436_10000300_pt1 | contig 51866 bp, 46 predicted proteins | sample SS_ome_2_FD_132434 | JGI IMG/M metagenome (GOLD analysis project Ga0180436, IMG submission 132434) | Hypersaline lake sediment archaeal communities from the Salton Sea, California, USA - SS_3_S_2 metaG | ecosystem: Environmental > Aquatic > Non-marine Saline and Alkaline > Hypersaline >...
AATGTTGTTATTGATATTAAAATCCTATCCTCATCATCATCCGCATAGATCCTTTCAAGTGCATCACCGAGTTTCTTTAGTGTGAATGTCGTCGTATCAAGCTTGTTTGTTGCGAGGTCTTCGATATGCGCCAAGAATTTTCTTTCCTCTAAAATCCCTTCCATAACTTGACCGGTCTTTGAAAGAGGATGTTTTCTTCTCGTCTCCTTAAAACGTTTCACAATTGCCTCATCACTTGCATCCAAAAACAGGATGTCGAGCATGATGTCCTCGTTTTCCTTTAGTTTGTCTATTGCCTTGAATACTCCCTTGAACATCTCTCCCATACGCATATCGACAGCTGCTGCTGCTTTCTCCCGCTTACCTTTTAAGCATATCTTCGCAAACTTAGGGATAAGGTTCGGGGGTAAGTTGTCCACACAGAAAAAATCTAAATCCTCAAGTCTTTTTAAAACTTGTGACTTTCCTGCTCCGGAAAGCCCGGTAACGATTACAAATTTCATATCCTACACTTCCCTTTTATGCATCAAATGCATTTACCACTCTATTCAGCGGTATACTGTTCTCCTCTATAAACCTGCTTCCATACCCACACTCGCCAATACTCTCTGCTCTGTGAGAATCGCTGCCCAAAATAAAGTTAGCTTTTGTCTCAAGCACTTTTTCAACATCCCCTTTACGCAAATCCGGATGTCTGGCGTTTATCTCCAAAAGAGTGTTGGTTCTCTCACAAGTCTCTGCCAAAGCTTTAAAATCCACTCTCGCTATATTCGATGGATGTGCCACTATGTCGATATCATTGTTTTCAATCGCTGCGATATAGCTTTTTGTGTTTATATCCAGAACTTTTCTGCTATATCTTATTTTATCGAAAAGCTGGTATCCCATCATATAGACAATGCTTTTAAAATTCGAATACTTTGTAAGCTTATGCACACCTATAAGTTTTAATTCAAACTCATCTGCATATCCTAACGGTATATCGATATTTCCCTCTGTGTCGAGGAGATTGAACTCCATGCCGACAAGAACTTCGATATCTCTATTGTATGCTTTTTTCAACTCATACGCTTCTTTAAGATACTCATCCAACCTTCTCATACTAACCCCGTATGCCATATGCAGATAAGCATGATCTGTCAAAGCGATTTTTTTGAGTCCTTTTCCGACTCCAGCCAGAATATTCTCTTCAAGAGTGTTTTTTCCGTCGCTGAAAGTCGAATGCGTATGCGGGTCGAAGTCCATTTTAATCATCTTATGTTTCCTATACAGCCAAAGCCTAAAACTCACCGATGAGCTTCACTTCGGTTTCAAGCTTCACTCCTTCTTTAGAATATACTCTCTCCTGAATATAGTTTATCAAAGTCAGTATATCCTTAGACGAAGCATTTCCTTTGTTTATAATGAATCCAGCGTGCTTTTCACTCACCTGTGCATCGCCAATTGAATAACCTTTCAGTCCTGCCTGTTCTATCAGCGTTCCCGCATAATATCCCACAGGACGTTTAAATATGCTTCCCGCGCTCGGGAATTTCAATGGCTGCTTTTCCCGTCTTTTTTCTCCAAGCTCGTTTATATATTCCACAGCCTTTTCAACATCACCTTTTTCGAGTCTAAACACAGCCTTAGTGATATATTTGTTCGAGTTTTGAATATTGCTTGAACGATATGAAAGGCCGAGTTCAGCAGCAACTATTTTTCTCTTTGCAAACTTACCATCGACTATCTCAACTTCCGTTAAGTGCTGCTTAATCTCTCCGCCGTATGCACCAGCATTCATAGCAACAGCCCCTCCGACCGAGCCCGGCACGCCTGCTAAAAACTCGAGTCCCACAAGACCTTCCTTGTGTCCGGCAACAACAAGACTTTTGTTCTTTGCTCCTGCTTCAACAGAGACATATTCTCCATCTATCGAAATCGAACCGAAAGCATCGCTTAACTTGACAACAGCACCACGTATGCCTTTATCACCAACTATGATGTTCGATCCCCTTCCCATTACGAAATAGGGCACATCATATGCATACAGCAGGCGAAGTGCATTTTTAAACTGCGATCTCGAAGCAGGCAAAACAAGCAAATCCGCTTTGCCTCCTGTCTTAAATGTTGTATGCTCACTCATGGGCTGGTCGATAAGCACCCTTTCCTCAGGCATTATATCGGCTATTTCCCCGTGCGCTCTTTCAAGCTTCATAAATCTTTATCCCTCTTTTAAGATGGTTTCCCCCATCATGTCTTTCCGTTAGTTTAGTAATCTTTGCATTCTATTTATTTGCACATAAACAATTCTACATTATTTCGTAAGCGCAAGCAACAAATTAGTCCAGTTTTAACTTTTTATTAATATAGGATATATTTTATCGTCTCCAAAGAATCCGGTCTGGATTTGAACTCTCCTTCGAATATCCCTCGTATACTTTCAATATAGTTTTCATCATATGAAAACGGAATTGTGACAAAATCGGCCTGTTGCATCTCGAATACGGATTTATAAAGGTAGTCTTCAGCGTACATATCGTCAAGCTTTATCACTGGAAAAACGTATAGTTCTTCCAATCTCCTTTGGCATTTTTCCCCCTGCAGGAACTCGATAAACTTCGATAGAGTTCTTCCCTTCTTTTTATCATCGGTCTGAAAAACGGATAGATATTGCACCATATCAGTATATCCGGAAAGTGCGGCTACCATATAGTCCGGCCCCTTTCCTTGATCGGAAAGTCTTTTAAGTCTCATATAAGTCTCCTGCGAACCCACCAGCATAGCTGTTTTTTCCTTTATGAAATCCTCATATCCTCCGCCGACCTCTGCCTTTTCGTAGAGTCCTTTTGCAGGTGGCGTTTCATCCATATCTTCCGGAATAATCATATAAGGGTCTTCAGCATCTTCATCCCAATATTTCGGCTGAGAATGATAAATCAGCCCGCCTTCCGGCAGCAAACAATTTTCATCGAATCCGATTGACTTTACAGCAGTTTCTTGTCTTCCCCTCTTTTCGGTAAAGCTAAGTCCCTTAAGGCATGCATTAAAAGCATAGTTCGGTATTCCCGTTTCATCGAAATTATCAAGTCCGAATCGGTATAACATATCCTGATTAACAAAAAGCATATATCCACCGCACATATACGGAGCAGCATAATTCCCCTCACCGGATTTTGCCGCTTTCCTTAGGCTAGGAAGGATTTTCGAAGAATCAACATCCAATCTCTCAAGACCAAGGCTGTTTTCAAAAAACCCGTTTGGATAAGAGATTATATCTGGCTTCTCGCCTTGTGACATCCGACTTCTCGCTTCATCCATCGTCATACCTTCGATCTCTACAAAGAAATACAAATTGTTTTTTTCAAAAATCGTGGCGCATTTCTTGAGGTAAGTAACCCCGGCGCCTTTGCCCGTTCTCCAATCCACCACATGCCACATCTTTACAATGCCCTGATATCCTGAGTGCTCTTCCTCTTCAATATTCGAATAAACGTCCTTTTTTATACCCTTCATAAATAAATCGGGGGCAAAGAAAAGAAAACCCAACAGCAAAATGCACAGAATCAGCGGAACTATTTTAATATCTTTCATACTATAATTTCTATTCCTCCCGCCTTGCTTCTATGAAATAATCTTATTTGAAATTGCTAAGTAACCAAGCGTGAAAAAGACTCATATAATAAATAAAAAATATCTTTTTATAAGGAGTGAAAACAATTATGCCTTGCACATCATGTAATCAAAGGCAGCAAAGAGCCCGTAGTTCAGGATGCCCCTCAAATAATACCATGCCGGCAGGAACAGCCTATGGATGTAATATGCCAAGAGGCAGAAGTATGGTACCTATGCGAAGCAATCCGCTTGGACTTAGGGACTTAGAGCTTGCAACATCATATGTTGTACCGCAAATTTATACCGAAAGCTATACTCCGGAGCAAGCTTTAGCGAGAGGAACATGTTTCCCCGAGCTGGATATGCCCATGAGTTAGGGAGGTGACGAGAAATGAGTAATAACAGCTTGATAAAAGAAATCTCCGAAGTTGGATTCATATGTACGGATTTGAACCTCTATTTGGATACACATCCCCAAGATATGGCGGCAAGATCCGATTATAACTTCTTTGCAGGCCAGCTGCGTGCATTAAAGGACAGATATAATATGGAGTGCGGTCCTCTTGAAAACTTCGGAAATGCTATAAACAAGGACAGGTGGCAATGGAACGATTCCCCTTGGCCATGGGAATAAAAATTTTTTTAGAAAGGATGCGAAAACAGCATTATGTGGATATATGAAAAACGACTAATCTATCCAGTCAATATTGAAAAACCCAACATCTATATGGCAAAGTTACTTCTGGCACAATACGGCGGCCCAAACAGCGAACTTTCGGCAGGCGTTAACTATCTGAACCAAAGATACTCGATGCCGAACGATGTCGTCAAAGCGATTTTAACGGATATCGGAACAGAAGAACTTGCACATTGGGAGATGCTTGGGACTATGATAAGGCAATGCTTAAGAGGAGCTTCGATGCAGGAGATTAAACAAAGCGGACTTTCAGAGTGGTACGTCTCACACAGGTGCGGAACTTTCCCTTCAAGTCAGTCGGGAGAACCTTGGACAGCGGCGTATACCGGATGTACAGGAGATCCTGTTGCAGATCTTACCAATGACCTTGCTGCAGAACAACAAGCAAGAGCAACATATGAGGGTTTAATCAGAGTCAGTGATGACCCGACGGTTACCGACCCGCTTGAATTCTTGAGAGAACGAGAGATTGTGCATTTCCAAAGGTTTGGAGAAGCCCTTGATATCGTCCAGTCGGACTTAAAAAGCAATGATAACCGTAACTGCAACTGATAAAATTAAATAGATAAAAAATCACACCTTTATTGATGTGATTTTTTGTTGTATAATTAAGTTTAAAGGATAAATTTAAAATTAAAAAGCACACAAGCCTGTAACCTTGCGTACTTTTTAATATCCCCACAATATTAGCCCAGAATGGAAACTGGATTGCAAAAATAATCACTAAATTGATATCTTAGCTAATTTTATCCAAATTACAGATAAAAGTCAATCTTTTTTTTCATATCAATAATAATATGATTATCAGTTTTTTCATGGGCAATAATTGTTGCTTTTTGTGCTTGAAAAAAGAATCAAAATTTCTACAAAAAGGCGGGAGTTTCTTTAGGATAGAAATTATCTGTTTGTGGATAGAAAGCATGTTTCTATGACTCAAGTTTTCCTATCTAAATTTAAGATAAATTTTAAAATTTCTGTCTAAATCATTAATAATATATATGGTGATGAATTGCATGTATAAGAATATTAGAGATTTGCGAGAAGATAACGATATAACCCAATCTGAAGTCGCTAGTGTTTTGGGCATTGCACAAAACACCTACTCACAGTATGAAACAGGGAAAATTTCTTTTACTGCGGATATGCTTGTATCCTTGGCGGATTATTATAGGACAAATGTCGATTATTTACTTGGTCGCACAAGCAATAAAGAGCCACACGAAAAAAAATAGAATTCTATGGATGTAAATTATATTTACTTATAAATTGTTTATTCATCAAATTGTTCTGGGCTAAAAAACCCTTCAATAAATGCTTTTTTTACCGGGTTTTGAAATATTGCTTTGCTTTTATTTCTTTATTCATTTCAACTTCTAATTTCGAATGATCAAAAATACATTTTAAAGAGAGATAAATTACACGATTATATTGAAAATAAATAATAGGAATGTTAATATCTATTGTGTGGACTTATTGTCCATCATTGATCCATTTTCAAAAAATATGTGTTTTAAATAAAAAAATTAGGAGGAAAAATGTATGAATCCATTTTTTGGAGTTTCAAGAGGAATTAACGGCGTATTAATCACCACAGGAATAATAGGTTTAATTGTAGGAATTCTGGCATTGTTTATATTTCTGCCAAAGAAGAATAAGGATAATTATACTGGTTTCTTGAAGTATTTGTATGATTTCTTTAATTTTGATAAGTTTTGGTTTCTGTCAGTTTTCAAGGTGCTGTTTATTGCAATAGCATTCATGTGCTTGGTTGGCGGATTCATTTGTCTATTCATTCACTTTGTCACAGGCTTGACTATAATCCTCGCAGGAGTGTTCTTCAGGCTTATTTCCGAAGTTACTATGGTTCTTATGAATATCGGGAACAATGTATCCGAAATAAATGAGAAAATCAGTGCTAAAAAAGAGGAATAAAATCTATATAATAATTAATAGTATTATATGTTTTTATTGTTTCAGATTTGGAATTATGATCAAAAAGGGTTGCCCTGGAGGTGATCCTTTTTTTATACTTAAAATCATAAGCATTTTAATTTTACCGATTTGTTAATTTTTTTCAACTCATATTGACAGGAATAATAATTCATGTTATCATTTGAATAATCATTCAATTGTTCAAAGGTGGTTTTGTATGAATACTAATACTTTAGTTAGATGCAGCGAGGACAGCGATTTTTCGCCTATAGAAGAAAAAGTGGCGTTTAAACTGTCCGATTTCTACAAGATGTTCTCAGACCCTAGCAGGGTAAAAATATTATACCTGCTTAAAGGCAAAGAAATATGTGTAAATCATATCGCATCCGCACTCGATATGAGTGTATCAGCGGTGTCTCATCAACTCCGGCTTCTCAGAAGCGGAGGTCTGGTGCGATATATAAAGGAAGGCAAGAATTGCTATTATGCTTTGGACGATAATCACGTATTCGATATGCTTGAACTGGCTCATCGGCATCTGGAACACAAGGATGATTAAACAACAATTTTAATGGGGAGATATTGATATGAAGGATTTCTTTGAGGCACTTTATATACTGGCAGTCGATATGGGTTTTTATATGGTTATCGGACTTCTTTTGGTTGCAGTATTTAATGTAATAATAAAAAAAGAGTGGATTGCCGACCATCTCGGTAAAGGCAATCTTTGGTCGATAATCAAAGCGAGCATTCTGGGTGTTCCGCTGCCGCTTTGTTCTTGCGGCGTTGTGCCGACGGGTTTATACCTTAAGGACAAAGGCGCATCGGATGCTTCCACTGCTTCTTTCCTTATATCCACACCGCAGACCGGAGTGGATTCTATAGTCGCAACTTACGGGCTTATGGGAATAACTTTCGCTTGGTTCAGACCAATAGCTGCTTTTCTTTCCGGTGTATTCGGCGGGTTGATGATAAAAGTATTTGGAAAAAGCATAAAAAGAGAGAATGCCAAAAAAAGCGATGCTGTCAAAGTCGAGTGTGCTGACGACTCATGTACGCATGAGCACTCCAACGACCACGATCATTCACACAGCCACGGTCATGCGAAGGGAAGCTTAAAGGATAAACTCAAAGCATCATTCACCTATGCTTTTGGTGATTTTGTCGGAGATATTGCGTACCATTTCGTTATCGGGCTGGTTGTTGCCGCTCTGATTACCGTTTTGATTCCGGCTAATTTTTTGGTAGAAATCGGTCTCTCATCCGGTATCCTTGCGATGTTGGTTATGATTGTTGTCGGTGCACCGATGTATATCTGTTCCACATCCTCGATACCTATTGCTCTATCGCTAATTGCAAAGGGGCTTTCACCCGGAACTGCGTTCGTATTCTTGTTCATGGGTCCTTTCACCAATATTGCGACTATATCGATTTTAGGAAAGAAGCTCGGAACGAGAACGACTACAATCTATCTGGTTTCTGCGGCTGTTTCCGCAATCGGGTTTGGATATCTTTTGGATTTCCTGATCGGCTCCTTTTCTCTGCCGTTCATAAGCGGTGTCGGGCGGCATGCTCATGCGGAGGATTTAAGCTTATATAAAATAATTATAGGTCTTATGTTTATGGCTTTGGTTTTATACCATATCACAAGAAGCATTATTGGAAGGATTAAAAATTCAAGTGCGAATAAGATGAGCGGTGACCACGAAGGCGTTACACTCAGCGTCTCCGGTATGACATGCGAAGGCTGTGCAAACGGGCTTAAGACCGATCTTCTAAACACGAAAGGTGTTAAGGGTGCGGACGTATCCTTGGAGGAAAACACAGCTACAGTATGGGGAGAATTTGAGTTAAATGACATTATCAATCTGATTTCCAAAAAGGGTTATGAAGTTTTGGACGAACATTAATCCTTGAGTTTTAAGGGTTTATATAGATAAGGGAGGGGCTTTAGTTTAGGCCCTTCCTTTTTTTAATTCTGTTGTATAGTTGATATCTTCTTTTTATTATTAAGAAGAAAATAAGCAAAAGCTCTCGAAACAGGTTTTTGCTTTTTCCTATGAGTAGCTCGTAAAAATCCCTCGACTTTCTTTGGTATTCCTTTTAAGAAAGCCTAACCACTAAGGAACACCTTAACCTCCAAAGCCCTGCTAGAATAACCTCTCGATTTATCTGTGCCCGAAGATTTCGCGTACTTAAAAAATCTTAAGCGCATACTTGTCCGCAGAAAATTCACTTTGGCATAATGCGATAAGCATCAAAGTGGATTTTCAAGTTGTATGCAGGCTAGATTTTTTATAGTGAAATCGAGGAAAGAGCACAGACAATGAGAGCGAACTTTTTGCTTCTTTTTAGTTATAAAAAGAAGATAAGAAAGACTTTCTTTTATTCTTACTTTTTAAACCGCCAAAAGGTAAAGAAAAACACCCCAGCCTCCGAAACAATCCAGTGAAAAGGGTGTGGTATTCAATATTTTCTATATCTCTCTCGCCGCAAGCCCGACTTTCCTATACACCTTACGAAGTATCTTCAAGGAGTTTCTGCTCGCCTTCTCGGCCCCTTCCTTCATAACCTCGTTTAAGTATGCCTTATCAGCTCTGATTTTCTTATACTCCTCTTGGAAAGGTCGAAGCTCCTCGGCGACCGCTTCGCCGACTTTCGTCTTCAAGTCTCCATATCCTTTACCCTCGAATTCTTTCTCAACATCGGGTATGCTTTTTCCGGTAACAACGGAATATATCGAAAGCAGGTTCGAAACGCCAGGCTGTTCCTCACAATATTTAATCCTGTTTTCGCTGTCAGTCACAGCTCTTTTGAATTTTTTCAAAATCACATTCGGATCGTCCAGCAATGATATATAACTATTGGGATTCTCGTCGGATTTGCTCATCTTGCTTTCCGGAGCAGTAAGGCTCATCACCCTCGCCCCAACTTTACCTATAAAGGCTTCCGGCACATTAAACACATCACCGTATACGTTATTAAACCTGGTCGCAATATCCCTGGCAAGCTCAAGGTGCTGTTTCTGGTCCGCTCCGACAGGCACCATATCCGTTCCGTAGAGAAGAATATCGGCCGCCATAAGCACAGGATACGTATACAACCCTGCGTTTAAATTGTCTTCATTCTTTGAGCTCTTTTCCTTAAACTGCGTCATTCTATTCAGTTCACCCAAATAGGTATAGCAGCTCAAAACCCATGCCAGCTCCGCATGTGCACTCACGTGCGATTGAAAATACAGTATGTTCTTCTGCGGGTCAAGCCCGGCAGCAAGCAAAATCGCCAGCACATCCAAGCAGCTTTTGCGAAGCTCTGCTGCATTTTGGCGCGTTGTAATCGCATGCATATCCACAGCACAATAGTAGCAGTTATATTCGTCCTGCAGATTTACCCAGTTTTTAATCGCTCCGATGTAATTGCCTAACGTGGGTGTGCCTGACGGCTGAATTCCTGAATATATCGTTTTCTTGTCCATTTTCTCCCTCTTCTTTTGTCTAAATTTATTCCAAAGCTCTCAATATCGCTTCAAGCATTTTGTCTTTTTCGATAGTTTCGTTGTGCAAGATCTCTTTGCCCGTCAATTCCGAAATCTTTTTCGGAATATTCGTTTTCGTTTTTTCAGAAAGCTTTTCCGAAAGTTCAAATGCATTTAGCCCTTCCGTCTCTTCCCCAAAAGCTTCTAAAACACTGCCGGCGAATTTATATGGATTTGCCGTTGATGCTATTATACACGGCGTTTCGTCTTTTGTCTCGGCATAATAGTCATCACATACTTTTTTACCGACTGCTGTGTGCGGATCTATCAGGTATCCATATTCATCAAAAGTCCCTCTGATCGCACCCTTCGTTTGCTCTTCCGAAGCCCAATTCGCATAGAATCTATTCACTATATCCGTATCCAAATATTTTTCAATATCATAACTTTCCGTTTGTTTTAAATCTTCCATAAGTTTTCTTACTGCTCCGTCGTCTTTCACCATATCTGCGATAAGCCGTTCCAAATTGCTGGAAATCAATATATCCATTGAAGGGGACATCGTCTTCACGAATTTCCTGTCTTTGAGCGTGTACTCTTTTCTTTTAAAAAAGTCAGTAAGAACTCTGTTCGTATTCGAAGCGCAGATAAACTTATTTACCGGCAGCCCCATAAGAAAAGCATAATATGCGGCAAGGATATTCCCAAAGTTCCCTGTAGGAACTACTATATTTATCTTTTCTCCGAGCGATATCTCTCCTCTGTTTAAAAGACATATATAGCTCCAGAAATAATACACTATCTGCGGTGTGAGCCGACCGATATTTATTGAGTTTGCTGAGGACAGTACGTATCCTTTTTCCAAAAGATTTTTTGCGGCATCATTATCTGTGAAAATCTCTTTTACACCGTTTTGAGTATCGTCAAAATTCCCTTTTACAGCAACGACAAAAGTGTTTTTTCCTTCTTGAGTAACCATCTGCAGCTTCTGCATATCAGATACTCCGTCCTCCGGATAGAAAACGACAATCTTTACTCTCGGAGCATCACAGAATCCTTCAAGTGCTGCTTTTCCCGTATCTCCGGAAGTCGCAGTCAGAATCAAGACGTCCTCTCCGATCCCCTTTTGTTCCAAAGCCTTCGCCATCAACCCAGGCAAAATCTGAAGAGCAACATCCTTAAAAGCCAAAGTCGGTCCGTGCCAAAGCTCGAGAACAAAATCCTTTTCCGAAAGTTTTTTCAGCGGTATAATCTCATCGCAATCGAACGAGCTGTATGCCTCTTTGGTGATTTCCCCCATATCCTTTAGGGGGATATCCTCAAAGAACATATTCAGGATTCTCGCCGCAAGTTCCTGATAGCTTAGATTCTTATTTTTTTCGATGTCCTCCATACTCAAACGAGGCAGTTTTTCGGGTATAAAAAGACCACCGTCCTCGCTGATACCCTTAAGGACCGCTTCCAAAGCAGGCAGTGTTCTTTTGTCGTCCCTTGTGCTTTTTAAAAGCATTTTTTCTCCTAATCTTACAAATCAAGCTAACCCCCTTTTTGAAAAGAGATTAGCCTGCAAGCCTTCAACCAAATTATATCTCTATCCGATATACTCCTTCAAGAATTCCGGAGCTTCAGATGGATCTGCACTGACCACTATAACAGCCTTAACATCATTTTTCTTTAAGACTCTGCTTAAATTCTTAAAGAGGTCTTCCATCTCTACAAGTTCACTGTGTACCATGTTTTTGATTCCGTCTATAAAAATATGGGAAATATCAAAATCTTGAGATATCATCCCACAAACAAAACCATAGAACATATTCACATCGTCAACGCTGTATTCAGAGCTATTTACAAATCTTATCTCATGCTTTAGGTCATACATATATCTGTTATCATCATCGATAAAGACTATATCTCCCTCCGCTTCATCCACAAGATTGTTGGCCATTTCGACAATCTGCTTCGATTTGCCGCTGCCCTTTTTGCCCATTATTAACTGAATCATAGTGTATCGCCCCTTTTCCATAAATATTTTAAATGCTAAAGCTATAAATTCATATCATAGAGCAGAAACACCCGCTCTTCATAGTTCATTATATAATACCTTTAGTCAATTTGAAAGTCAAAATAAATTTTATTTACTAAATTAAATCTCTAATATATCGCCCGTCTTGATATACTCTGTTTTTTCTCCGGTTCTGGACTTGAGTTCCTCATAAGCCTTAATGCCGGTGCAGTGGCATGTATATAGTTTATCCATTTTTATCGTTTTGATTTCGTCTGCTACCATATCCAGATACTCGATTGAACAGTTAAGCTCTTTCCCGCCTTTTGCCGACATATGAAGCCCTGCGAGCACTATACCTATCGGCTGCTTGATTTCTCTTTTTACCGTTTTTAGTATATTTACGATACCCCTGTGGCTGCAGCTTGATAATACGTGCACTTTCCCTTTTTCTTCGATACACAAAAACATCTCATGTTCAAAATCATCCGGAACATATTTTCCGTTTTGCTTTATTACAAGCTTCTTGTCCTGACAGAAGAACTCTTTGTCCCCTACGCTGTCCATAACCATATGTATTCCGTTAAGTTCGTAGTTTTTTGTTAGGAATTCAAACCTTTCAGGATATTTACTATATAATTTTTCGTTTCCGCCGATGTTTATAACTATACTCTTTTGTTTAGCGTAGCACTTTTCCTTAGCCTTGCTCGAAAGATATACTTTCGCTTTCCTGTTTTTCTTGAAAAACGCTTTCAATCCCCCGATATGATCGTAGTGGTTATGTGATATAAAGACCGCATCGATATCCGAAACATCAACACCGAGTTTATCGGCATTCTTGATAAATGCACCGGACTGCCCTACATCAAGAAGATATTTCTTTTCATCTTTTTCGATATACACACTGAGTCCGTGTTCACTCTTCAAGTGCTTCTGAGCTTTTAAATTTTCTATGAGAATGACAACTTTCAAAAGTATCCCTCCAATATACTAAAAGACGCTTACATCAGTAAACGCCTTAATACTTTGTAATATTTATGCTTCTCTGGCTTGGATAATATCCTTCATCTTCATAAGCCTTGTTCTGCTTCCTCTCTCGTTTTCGTCCAGCTTCATAGTGATATACTTGATGCTGTCCTTCATCTCCGGAATCATAACATATTCGAGAGCATTAACTCTTCTTCTCGTCTTCTCAATCTCATCAGCCAGCATATTACATGTCTTTTCAAGCTCCGCCAATTCGATCATCTTTAAAAGGCTGTCCGAAAGCTTATTCACAGCACCGTCAAGCTCTGCAGGTGTGAAAGCGAGACCGTAGGGCAAGAAGGAGTTGTCCCTCTTCTTTTCTTTGACGTCAATCTTCGGAACGTCAACACTCATAATGTTCTTTTTCGAAACCTCAAGCTCCACTTCCTTTGTGGGATAAACGAGCGCTTCATCTATCTCGCTCGGAGACATCGCAGCACGCGCCAAAAGAAAGCTCTTCAATGCCAGCCCGACTTCCTTTTCGACCTGTTCACGGAGTATTTTGTTTCTTCTTATAATCTCCATAAACTGACGAATCATTTCGTCTCGCTTGTCCTTTAACAGCTTGTGGCCTCGCACCGCAGTCTTGAGCCTTTTTTTGAGCCTTGTAAGCTCCATTCTTGTAGGGTTTACTGTTTTTCCAGCCATATAGTTTTTACACCTATCAGTTTATATCTTTTCGCTTCTCATACTCTTTATATATTCTTACTGCTCTTCCTCATACGCAACATAATACTTTTCGATAAAAGTATCCTTAATACGCTTAAGCTCCGATTTCGGAAGTATCCCGAGAAGCTTCCATCCCAAATCCAATGTTTCATCGATGGACCTATCCGTCTCATATCCTTGTGAAACGTACTCGGTCTCGAAAGCATCCGAGAATTTCGCATACAGTTTATCGATTTCAGAGAGTGCCGCTTCACCCAAGATTACCGAAAGCTCTTTCGCTTCTTTTCCTCTTGCGTATGCACTGAAAAGCTGATTCATCGTGTCCGCATGGTCTTCTCTCGTCTTATCCGCACCGATACCTTTGTCCTTAAGTCTCGAAAGCGACGGAAGAACGTCTACAGGAGGCGTCATTCCTTTTCTGTAAAGCTCTCTTGCGAGGATAATCTGTCCTTCTGTTATATATCCGGTAAGGTCAGGAATTGGATGTGTTTTGTCGTCCTCCGGCATAGTCAGAATCGGAATCTGGGTAATTGAGCCTTCTCTTCCCTTGATTCTTCCCGCTCTTTCATACATAGTAGCAAGGTCAGTATATAAGTATCCGGGATATCCACGTCTTCCCGGAACCTCTTTTCTCGCAGCAGAAACCTCACGAAGAGCTTCTGCATAGTTTGTAAGGTCGGTTATAATAACAAGAACATGTAGTCCTTTTTCATAAGCCAAATATTCAGCAGCTGTCAGAGCCATACGAGGAGTCGCAATACGTTCTATCGCCGGGTCGTTTGCTAAGTTCATGAAAAGAACTGTTCTGTCGATAGCACCTGTCTTTTTGAAATCACTGATGAAGAAATCCGCTTCTTCGAATGTAATACCGACAGCAGCGAAAACAACAGCGAAGTTAGAATCCGTATTCAGAACTTTTGCTTGTCTGGCAATCTGCGCCGCAACATTTGAATGCGGCAAACCGGAGCCTGAGAAAACCGGAAGCTTTTGTCCGCGAACCAGAGTATTAAGTCCGTCGATAGCGGAAATACCCGTTTGGATAAATTCACTTGGATAGTCTCTCGCTGCGGGATTTATCGGGTTTCCGTTTATATCAAGACGCTTTTCTGCGATAACCGCAGGTCCGCCGTCGATAGGATTACCCATACCATCAAAAACCCTGCCAAGCATATCATACGACACAGCAAGTTCGATACCACGCCCCAAAAACCTCGCCTTGGATGTTGCAATCTTCAGCCCCTGAGAGCCTTCAAAAAGCTGTACCAATGCTTTATCGTTCTCGATTTGGAGAACCCTTCCTCTTCGGACCTCGCCGTTCGCCTGTTCAATCTCGACGAGCTCATCATATTTTACGCCGTCTACGCCCTCAACGAGCATAAGCGGTCCAACAACCTCTTTAATCGTCTTATATTCTTTAAGCATCGACATATCCTCCTTCCTCAACCAGCTCGTGTATCTCTTTTACAAGCTGTTTATCAATCTTCTTATATTCTTCGGATACATCTTGTTCTTCAACATATTTTGCACGTCCTATAAGCTCTTTGGATTTAACTCCCATAATCTTCGAGAAATCAACTCCCGCTTTAAGTGCGCCTTTTGCTAATTCATAATACTTCATAATCAGACCAAGCAGCCCTGCTTGCTTTTCCGGGCTTGTATAAGTATCGATTTCGTGGAAAGCGTTTTGGTGAAGATAGTCTTCACGTATGCTTCTCGCGACTTCGAGTTTCAGTCTGTCTTCCAAAGAAAGCGCATCCACACCGACAAGACGTACGATTTCCTCAAGCTCAGATTCCTCTTGAAGCAATATCATAGTTTGCGTCCTGAGCTCTTCCCAGTTGTCCGCGATATTCCCGTCAAACCATTCCATCAATCTATCCACATATAGTGAATAGGAAGTAAGCCAATCAATAGCCGGGAAATGACGACGATATGCAAGCTGTGCAGAAAGTCCCCAGAAAACCTTAACGATTCTAAGAGTCGCCTGCGAGACCGGCTCGGAGATATCTCCGCCCGGAGGTGATACCGCACCGATAGCGGTAACCGCACCGGTTCTTCCTTCGCTTCCGAGACATTTTACAATACCTGCTCTTTCATAGAACTCGGCAAGTCTTGATGATAGGTATGCAGGATATCCTTCTTCCCCGGGCATCTCTTCAAGTCTTCCGCTCATCTCACGAAGAGCTTCCGCCCATCTGGATGTCGAGTCCGCCATGATTGCGACTTTATATCCCATATCCCTGAAATATTCAGCGATAGTAATTCCTGTGTATATCGAAGCCTCTCTGGCAGCAACAGGCATATCGGATGTGTTTGCGATAAGCACCGTTCTTTTCATTAGAGGTTCGCCGGTCTTCGGGTCTTTAAGCTCCGGGAACTCGAGAAGAACGTCCGTCATCTCGTTTCCGCGCTCTCCGCAGCCAACGTATACTATTATGTCCGCATCTGCCCATTTCGCAAGCTGATGCTGAACAACTGTTTTTCCGCTTCCGAAAGGTCCCGGTACAGCGGCAACTCCGCCTTTAGCTACAGGGAACAATGTATCTATAACCCTTTGTCCGGTAATCATAGGCTCATTCGGCGGCAATTTCTCAGCATAGTTTCTGCCTCGTCTAACAGGCCATTTCTGCATCATTGTAAGCTCTTTTGTTTCTCCGCCCTTGGTTTTAATCTTCGCTACCGTTTCTTCGATAGTGAATTCGCCCTTTGATATCGATTCGAGTGTTCCTTCAACACCGAACGGAACCATAATCATATGCTTAACCGCATTCGTCTCCTGGACGAATCCGAGATAATCACCGGCAATCAGACTGTCGCCTTTTTTTGCGATCGGTTCAAACTTCCATTTTGATTCTCTTGAAAGCGAGTTAACCCGGACTCCTCTTTCGATTCTGTCTCCGGATTCCTCTCTAATTTTATCAAGCGGACGCTGGATACCGTCGAAAATCGATTCGATAAGCCCCGGTCCAAGCTCCACAGACAGCGGATCCCCTGTCGAAACAACAGGCTCTCCAGGTCCCAGTCCGCTGGTTTCTTCATAAACCTGTATAGAAGCCATATCGTTTCTGAGTTCTATTATCTCTCCGATCAGTTCTTTTTCACTAACACGGCAAACATCATACATCTTCGCATCAGCCATGCCCTTCGCAACGATCAATGGCCCAGAAACCTTTACAATTCTGCCCTCCATAAACTATACCTACCTTCTTTTTAAAAACTTTTGCCTGCAATACCCCGCAAGCTGTAATATATAAAATCTAAAATTTCTTATTCTTCATCCTGGAACAGAATATCCGCTCCGATAGCTTTTTCGACATTCGCTCGAATCCCCCGCATTCCCAAACCGGTCGAACCTTGATTGTTCGGTATTGGTATTATTGCAGGAAACGGCGAAGTCTTATATTTCGCAACAGTCTCCTCGGCCGCCATAACAGCATCCTCAGTGATAAAGACTATCGCATATTTTTTCGCAGCCAAGGTATTAATGAGTTTTCCCACATCCTCATCAGATGTGTAAAAAACATCGAGCCCCAGCGCTTTGAAGCCCATAACGCTATCCTTATCTCCGATAACTCCGATTTTATACATAATATTCCTTTAGATCCTTTTCCTTTTTCTATATCAATTTCTCAGTTAAGAAGAAACGAAAAGCTATGAGAACAGCTCCTTTAATCTTCTCGAGATTTCGTCTGCACTTATGTTGTTGAGCATAGCAACCATCAACAACCTGACGGCCGCTGCTTCTCTTTCCTTCGCAATCAAATACCCGATCGACATTGATGATGAGAACATATCGTATCTGTCCTCTTTTAAAATGCTTAAAAGATAATCATCTCTCGCCTTTTCGACAGCGAACAACCCTCCGCCGCTGTTAAGCTTTTCAAACGGCTCTCTTAAATATTTCTCATATCCGAATTTTAAGAAGTAACTGAATGCATTGTCGCTTTTGTCCTCGAACGCTTTTATCATATCCGCTTTAAAGAGTTTTCCGCCTTCGAGCAGAGCCTCTTCCAAGATATCACTGTTATAGCCCGCATCCTTTAAGCGAAGCACAACCATGATATTTGTAAAATCAAAGTATGCTTCAAAATACTCGATCACTTTTGGATTCTTCTCTTTGATAAGCTCTTTATTGACATGCTCCGAATAAGCTTTGTCCATAATAAGCCCGACAATAGTAGCATCCTCGTTTATCGCAAAACTTTTGTCCAGATGCCGCATAGCATCTGCCATCTCCTTCGGCAGTCTGGAATAGCTCTGATCCGCAATGCTCTCCTTTAAAACCTCAAACGGTATTTGTCCGTACGGTGAGATATCCTCTGCCGAGAACTCCTTACCCAAAAGGTTTAGCTTCAAAAGCGTTTTAACGTTCAGATAATCGTACTTCAAAAGATAGAGCGAAAGCAGTTTCTCATCGGGACATACATCCTTTAGAAAATCCAAAGCTTTTTCAAGCTCGAATTCGACTATAGTTTCGAATTCATAAGGGTTTTCAAGCTCAGGCCCGCCTTTTGCGTATCCTCTCTCCTTGAGTGCAAGCATCGCACTATCCGCAGTTTCGCTTGAAGCGGCACTGACTATATTATCCTGTGAAAGCAAGCTTAAATGTCTGTAACTTATCATCGAAGATGAAAAAGGATATGATTTAAATGCCATAATTTATTACCCCTTATTCCTCTTCTTTAAACAGCTTTGCTGCCGCATCAGTTTCGATTTGCTCTCTTGCCAAAGAAACCAAGGCCTCGACAGAACAGTCCATCTCGAGTCCGCCTTCTACGAAAATAAAACCGCCTTTTTTGTCGCATGTCTCGGATAACAGAATCACTTCACCTTTGCCTACGCTTTTCTTAAGCTCTGCATTGGCTTTTTTTACGAAATCCTCTCCCAAGCGGGTTTTATCGTTTTTGGAAACTCTCACGCCGCCAACACCAGTTTCACTGCAGGAAACGAGAAGCTTTACCATAAGCTCTTGGAACTTATCTTTCGGCAATGCGATTATATCATCTACAGCGCTCTCAAAAGCCTCATCCAAAACCAAACGTTTCATAGCGAGAATATCCTTTTTGTGCTCCAAGTCATAGACGGATTTTATACGTCTTTTTCTCTCTCTCGCTTCATCGAGTGCGCTCATCTTCGCTTTTTCTGACATGTCCACAGCTTTTTTCTTCGCTTTATCGGCAATCTCTTTTGCCTTTGTCTTGGCGTTTTTAGATTCGATATCAGCGGTGTCCCTTGCCTCGGACAGTATTTTTTCTATTAATTTATCTGGTCCACTCAAAATCCTATTCACTCCATTTTCCGGAATATTTGCATTTGCCTAAAAATAAGACCATGCATCTACTTTAATCTTCTTTTTACGAGTCTCTTCCTTCAAATAAGATTAAACAAGAAGGATAATAAGCATCGATATGAGCAGTGCGAAAACAGCGTATGTTTCAACCATGATAGCCATGGTTATCGCTTTTCCTTGCTCTTCCGGTCTTCTTGCAATCATTCCGATACCGGCAACAGCTGTCTTTCCTTGTGCTATAGCAGAAGTAAGTCCTGCAATCGCTGTAGGCAGTGCACCAAAGAAGTAATATAGACCCTTAGCTGTAGTGATTTCCACTTCAGCACCGAGAACGCCGATGTTTAGAAGTATCATAAACCCAACAAGCAAACCATAGATCCCCTGTGTTCCCGGCAACAGCTGTAGAACCAATGCAGAACCGAACTTGTCCGGATCTTCAGAAACCAATCCTGCAGCAGCTTGTCCTGCTGTACCAACACCGATAGCCGAGCCTGTTCCTGCAAGTCCAACTGCCAGTGCTGCTCCGAGCATCGCCAATACTTTTCCTAATTCCAATCCTAATGCTTCTATCATTTTTATTCCTCCATCACTTTATAAAGCTTAATTTATTCTTAATTAAAATCATTTTTCAAATCTATAATGCTTAATATCCGCCTTTAACGGTCTAAAAGCTTTTCCCCCGCCTTCAAAGAATTTATCGTAAAATTCAATATACTGAAGTCTGCAGGAGTGCACATACGCTCCGAGCGTATTGATACCTATATTGAATGCATGACCTATAAGCAGGATTATCACTGCAAACGGAATCAAGTACCATTTACCCAAGAACATTCCGGCGATAGTGTTGAATACCATCGCGATAACGCCCGTAGCAAGCCCCATACCGAAGATACGGCTGTACGACAGTATGTCTGAAAGGTATCCGGTAATTCCGTATATGCTTGAAAGTCCGCCCATTATCTTCCCTATAATTCCTTTTTTCGCTCTTCCTGCGAAAAGCAGGAGCAGGGCCACTCCTACAATAGCCGCATACTTGCCGATTTCGGCGATAAGTCCGCCGAGCAGCAAAGACGGCAATCCGAGCAGAATCAATATCCATGAAAGCTGGTCAAAAACCGCTGCCCAGGGTTTCCCTCTTTTTATATTCATACCAGCTGCGATAACCAAACCAACTACGATTTGAAAAGCTCCGACGCCGAGACAAAGCCCCAGCATCATCATCGGCTCTTCCAGAGGATTAAACCAAAGCGGCGGTACCGAAAGCCCAAACCATCCTCCGAAGAGTATTCCCCATGCAAGCGTCGATATTCCGCCAAGAGCAACAACTCCCAGAATCTTGCCGAACATTCCTTTTTGTTTCGTTTTATACAGGATAAATGAACAAGCTATCGCGAGCAGAATTCCGTAGCCCGCATCACTCATCATCATACCGAAGAATATGAAGTAGAACGGAGCCATAAACGCATTCGGGTCAATCCCCTTTGCGCTCGGTGTATCATACATCTCAGTGATCGCTTCGAAAGGTCTCGAAATCCCTTTGTTCTCTATAATAGTCGGATAGCTTTCGCCTTCGACAGGATATCTAAAGCTCACAAAAGTATCCGAACTCGCCGTTTCAATGGCTTTCTTTACACTTTCCTCTGTTTGTTCATTTATCCAGCCTTCTAACACAAATGCGTTTTTTGTGTATCCAAACTCAAGGCTTGCTCGTTCCCTTTGAAGGGTTGCGTTATAATAATCCTCCAAGCTTTGGAGATCTTTAATATGCGGCAAGTATTCGGAGATGTATCCGTTTATCTCCTTCTTGCGCTTTTCGAATTCTTCTATATCGTTTTGTTCTTTTTGAATAATATTCTGCGGTGAATCCTCGAAATGCTCGTACTTGGACTCAGTAAAGCCCAAAGTTTTAATCTTGGTTTTGAAATCCTCGACAACATCAAGATGTACTACGATAAATGCAACAAAATTCTCTTTTAAATCGTCCAAAATCTCATAATATGAAGCATCGCCGTATTCCTCCATCATCTCGACAAAAGCTTCCTTTTGGTCGAGCGGAAGAAGCCCGAGAGTCGAATATGTCTTTATGTTGTTTCCTAGTGCATCGAAAGTATCATCGAAACTCTTATATGGTTCAACCTGCATAATCAGGTTGTGTGCTCTGGTTATATTTGCATTCGCCCAAGAAAGCTCCTCAGCATATTCCTTGAGCGATTCAATAGCGATAAGCTCTTTTCTTTCAAGCTCTTTTAGCCTGTCCAATCCCTTTTCATCGATCACCGGCCGCGCTTGAAGCATCGGCTTTTTGCTTTCGTCAAATGGGTGCAAGAGATTCAGCCCAAACTCAACATCAGCAAGCTTTTCCTCAATATCGGATATCGTCTCGCTTGTTTCAAGCAAATCCACATCCTCAAATGTGTTCTCGACAATCTGGACCGCACCAAGACTTTGGAGGGATTTTAATATGCTCTCTTTATCGTTTTTAAGCCCGATAACCGTAACACGTTTTGCATTAATAATTGCCAATTACAAAATCCTCCCGAGAATATATTCCCGAACATCTTTCAAGTTCTTTTGTGCTGCCTTCTTTTTTTCTTCAATCTCGTCTGCGAGCTTTTCCTTCAAGGCATCGAATTCAGCAACCGCTTCCTTTTCTGCTGTTTCGAGAATCTTTGCAGTGTTCACTTTGATCTCCTGTGCGGTTTCGCTTATCTTCGCTTCGGCTTTCGTGTTCGCCTCACGTACGATCTCACGTGCTGCTATAGCTGCAGTGTTTACAATCTCCTGCGCTTTGTCCTCTGCCTCACGAATTTTGTTTAAAATCTCTTGTGCCATCTATAACCTCTCCTTATAATCAGCTTTTAACGGCTTATATAAAACTCATTCTATTCAACGCTGTCTATTTTGTTCCAAAGAGTCTATCCCCGGCATCTCCAAGCCCGGGAACTATATATGCATGCTCATTCAGCTTCTCGTCCAATGCTGCAACATAGATGTCTATATCAGGATGAGTTTTTTTAAGTTCCTCCACACCTTCCGGTGCTGCGATCAAGCACACGAACTTTATACTTTTAACATTTTCTTTCTTTAGAAGACTTATGCAGCCACAGGCGGAACCGCCGGTTGCCAGCATCGGGTCTACGACTATAACATCACGCTCCGAGATATCCTCCGGCATCTTATAGTAATACTCCACAGGCTTCAATGTTTCCGGATCTCGGTATACCCCGACATGCCCGACTTTTGCTGAAGGAACTAAAGATAGGATTCCCTCTACCATACCGAGTCCTGCACGAAGTATCGGAACTATCGCAATGGATTTACCGCTGATCACCTGTGTCTTTGCTTTTGATACAGGTGTCTCAATCTCAATTTCCTTTAAGGGCAAGTCACGCGTAACCTCATAAACCATAAGCATAGCGAGTTCCCTTACGAGTTCTCTGAAATCTTTTGTGCCTGTTTTCTTATCCCTTAAAAGCGAAATCTTATGCTTGATCAAAGGATGTTTAATCTCTATCATTTTCCCCATAATCCATAATCCCTTAGAGCTGTATTTATCCAAAATAAAGGGCCTGTATTTTTATCTAAAAGATAAACACTAAGCCCCAGAATAACTACTTAAAATATTTTTCCTCGATCGCCATTATCTTGCCGACTCTTCTCACGTGTCTTTCATCTCCGGAAAAAGGAGTATCTATCCATGCTTTTACTATTTCAAGAGCAACACCAACACCGGTATTTCTCTCACCGAGAGCCAAGACATTCGTATCATTGTGCAGCCTGGTTGCTTTTGCACTGAAAACATCACTGCAAAGCGCACATCTTATACCTTTAACTTTGTTGGCAGATATAGATATACCTATACCTGTCCCGCAAATTACGATTCCTCTTTCAAACTCTCCGCTCGCCACAGCCTCCGCAACTTTCTGTCCATAATCCGGAAAATCCACAGACTCTGTGGTAAAAGTTCCGAAATCGAAAACTTCGTGTCCTTCCTGCTTGAGCATGTCCACTATTGTTTTTTTTATTATAACTGTAGCATGGTCGCCGCCGATTGCAATTTTCATGTTTTCTTTTCTTGCCTCTCAGTATATATATTTACAATTACTATGTTCTTATATTCACTCTAATAACAGCCAAAAAAGAGCTTCTCCGCTCAATCTTAAATATTATACACGAGGAAAACCAAAAGAACAACATCAATATTTAAAAAATCCTAATATTCGCAAATAATCACTTATCTTCAATCTCTTTTGAGAGCCTCACAACCACTTTCGCAAGGCCTGCCTTTATCATCTCGGCACACTCCTCATATTCTTCATAAGGCTCTCCATACGGGTCTGGTATATCATATCTAACATCTCCGGGGAATCCGTCCTTGTTGTCGCCGAATCCAAGAAGCGTATGCGTATAACCCTCCGCTTTCGGTACCATTGCTTCAATCTGCTCGATATGTTTTGCTTCCATAGTCAGAATAACGTCCGCCCAATCAGCCAGCTCCTCACAGAATTGTGCAGATCTGTGCTTTCGGATATCGAGTCCCATCTTGTCCATTACCTCAACGGCTTCCGGTGTCGCAGAAATGTCCTCCGCCGCAAAAGTTCCCACCGACTTGATCTTCAGCTCACCTTTAAGCAGGGGGACTTCATCCTCCATACTCTTAAGCATCTCGCTTGCCATAGGGCTTCTACATGTGTTGCCTGTACAAACAAACAAAATATTCATGTTTTTTTACTTAACCTCTTTCTTATCAATATGACATCAAGAAATATATAATCGCTATATACTACCTAGAATAATATTTTTCAAATTATTTTACAAGTATAAGTTTAAATCCTGCCGCACGGATAATCCTGTTCATTACAGCAAGTCCAATGCCCGTCTCCGGTACAGCTTGGAAATACACTTTGGTATATCCTTTCCCGTCAACTTCACGCAGGTTTTTAAACAGAGTTCTCGCAACCTGATGGACATTTTGGTTCTCTCCCTGGTGCAGCACATTCATGTCGGGGAAAAGCTTTTCGTCCTCTTTATAGCAGAATATAATCGGATTTTCGTTTTTCAAAATATCCTTATCATACATCTTTCTTATCTGTGCAACCGTGTTTTCCTTGCTTCCTTTGAGCACGATAACCTCAGCTTTCGGGGCATAATGCGAATACTTCATTCCGGGCGAAGAAGCAACTTCGTTTTCACTCAAAGGGGTAAGAACGCTTGCGCTTATCTCGACCATTCCGGCAACCTCTTTTATCTCCTCAGCGGTTATTCCCCCCGGACGCAGCACCAGCGGAGTTTCTCCTGTCAAATCACATACTGTGGACTCCAGACCGTACTCGGTATGCCCTCCGTCCAAGATAAGAGGTATCCTTCCCATAAGGTCCGTTTCGACGTGGTGGGCTTCGGTCGGGCTCGGGCTTCCTGATATGTTTGCGCTCGGAGCAGCGATAGGCAATCCTGTCCTTTTTATCACTTCCAATATCCCCGGATTTTTCGGCATCCTAATCCCGATCGTAGGAAGGCCGGAAGTGACCAAATCAGGTACTATATCCTTTTTTTTCACGACAGCGGTGAAAGGTCCCGGCCAAAAAGCATCCAGCATCTTCTTAGCTTCCTCGTTTATTTCTCCAAGCTCTTCCGCTTGTTCGATTGAAGCAACATGCACAATCAGCGGGTTATCCGCAGGTCTTCCCTTTGCTTTGAAAATCCTTCTGACCGCATCATCGGAAAACGCATTCCCTCCAAGACCATAAACGGTTTCTGTAGGGAACGCCACCACCTCGTTTGCCTTGATAAGTTCGATGGCTTTTTCTATTCCTTCGTCAAAATTCTCTTTTATATTTATCGTCTCGGTATTATACATTTATCCACCAGAAATCTCAGGGTTTTTATCACTTTATCAAAGAAAATAAAGCAACTGTCCATAAATCCGTCTATCATTATATCAGATTTTCACACAATATCAAAACTATTTGCCCAAACATCAATCCTACACCAAACGATATATAGAATTTTCTGCCTGCTGCGCTTTTCCCTTGGGGGATAAGCTCCGATAAGCAGACATATAGCATTGCCCCTGCGGCAAAACCGAGTCCTCCCCCGATAAACCTCTGTCCGATATTCGCAGCCAAATTCCCGATTAAAGCTCCGAATATGGTCGGCAGTCCTGCGATAAGTCCGTATCCCAAAATCTTTAATCTCGTTTCACCTCCAAGATACAGGCTGATACCCATCGCCATTCCCTCGGGGATATTATGCAAGGCCATAACGACTGATATAAAAATCGCAAAGCTGAGTTCCAGTTCATACCCTGCACCGATTGCGACTCCTTCGGGGAAATTATGCAGAGCTATAGCTATAAAGAGCAGAAGACCGGTCTTTATTGTTCCGTTTTCTCTTCTTATTATATATATCCTATCCAAAATCCTATTAAAAACGAACACGAACATCGCCCCGAGAAAAACGCCGAGAATACCGGTGTACATATCCGATATCTGGCTAGCACTGGGTATCATGTCGAACATAACCACGCAAAGCATAAACCCGGATGAAAAACCATAAAGAAATCTGCCGTCACCCCTTTTGGCAAACGGCAAGGCGAGCACTGCCCCTGCTCCCGTGCCCACACTTCCTACAATAAAACTCATCAGTACCAGGTTTAATAACATATCAGAACCTCAAAAAAATAGACTATTCATAAATATATTCAACCCAGTCAGCAAAAAGAAATGCTATTGAACAAAATAAATAAACACCTCAAAATCGAAGTGTTTAGTCTTAATAATTCAAATTTTCTTAATAATCCTCTAGACCAAATAATGATCATCCATAGCATCAACTACGGTATTGTTTACCAAACCGCTTTTCTTTTATTACAATATCTATTTAACACAGATCACTTTGCCGTGCGTTATCTTTTTCAGTATATCGGGACTCAGCATAAACACAGCATTCGGTGTCCCTGCCGCTGCCCAAATCTCGTCGAACTTCAAAAGGTCTTCGTCGATTAGCGTAATCGGAGGGGTTTTGTGTCCGACAGGCGGAACTCCGCCAATCTTAAACCCTGTTTTCTCGAAAACGAAATCAGCATCAGCTCTCAATAGTTTTTCTCCGATAATAACCGCAACATTTTTTTCTGAGACTCTGTTTATGCCGCTTGTGATAATCAATATCGGAAGTTTCGTTTCCTTACCTTTAAAAACAAGCGATTTAGCAATCTGTGCAACTGTACAACCAATCGCATCAGCCGCTTCCTGAGCTGTCCTTGTTGAGGCACTCAGCTCCTTTACCTTGAGTTCAAAATCGTATTTCTTGAGTTCTTCTTGGACTTTAGACGCACTTTTTTTAAGATTTTCTGCCATCTCGTTTTCTCCTTTACGATATATTTTTTATCTGTTCCACCATCCTGTCACTGTATCCAAAACTCTGGCTGCAGATTTCACATTATCATATACCGGTATTCCCGCTTTTTCCATAATCTCTACGAAATCGTCGTAATAATCCCCGGCATTTATCGAAACGACTATAGGTTTGTCATATTTTTTATATAGGTCGCACATTCGATTTGCGAGCGAGTCTGCATCGTGGCAGTTCTCCGGTGCGGCCTTCAGGCTGTCCACATGCGGAACAGCGCTCACCATCATACAGTCCACATTATCGTCCATAAGCAAAGCTTCTATAAACTCGCCGTACATCTTATCAGTGCTCATGGGTGTCGTATCGACTATCGCAGTTCCAACGGAGGCAAGTCCGTGAGTGTTTATCTCGACAAGTCTTTCCTTGGTTTTTTCGCTTATATCAGCGATCTTCATCCCGCCCAATTCATCGGAGAATATCGTAGCTTCAAAGCCGGCATTGGTCACAGCCGCAACATTAACACCTCTGAAATTCTTATTCGCAAGAAGCGAGAATCCCTTGATAACATCACAATAGGTTTCAACATCCTCCATAAGCACAACTCCGCTCTGCTCACATGCGGCCTCCAAAACCTCATAGTTTCCTGTCATAGCAGCGGTATGCGAGAGTGCCGCTTTTGCGCCTTCTTCCGTTCTGCCGCCTTTGTAAAGTATCAGCGGTTTCTCGGCGCCCTTCGCAAGCTCAAAGAACATCCTCCCCTCAAGCGGGTCGAAACCTTCGAGATACATAGCGATTACCTTTGTGTTTTTCTCGTCCTTAAAGTATGCCAGCAGGTCTGTAAGCTTTACATCATATTTATTCCCAAAGCTCAATATCGATTTAAATAGAGGAGTTTTTAAGTACCTATCGATCAAAGTCACCGCGATCCCTCCGCTTTGGGTCAGCATAGCAACATTGGAAAACTCACCGTATTCAATCTTAAGCCTGTCCTCATCCAAAAACAGAGTGTTTACGCCCTCGTGTTCTTCGTCCGGAGCATAGTATACCCCCATACAGTTGGGACCTACTACCCTCATCCCCTTAGGGACAACTTCATCAAGCTGTTTCGCAAACTCAGAGTACTTTATACCCGAAGGCATGCCCGGAATAAGCACAACGATCTTAGGCATTCTTTTCCCTAATGAGGAAAAGAACGAGGGTATGTATTTCGCAGGTGCTGAGTATACCGCCATATCCACATCACATGGCAAGTCGTCCAACGATTCATACAGCACAAACTTCTTTCCGCTGTAAGTGACTTCTCCGCCTTTCGGGTTTACACAGTATATATCATCCCTGTCAAAGTCGATTAAAAGCTGTAAAATTTCTCGCGACAACGAAAACTTATTTGGGTCTGTCGAAACACCGAGAACAGCAATACCCTTTGGTTTAAACAGGCTGTCAAGATTGTCCACAACAACCCTTCGTATGTCCTCACTCGATGCTTGTGAAAATTCCGCATATCCGTCTATCGCCAGAAACTTGTGGTCTTTAGTTATTACAAACGGGTTAACGTCGATTGTTTCGATATTGAATTTCGTTTTACTCTTTGAAAGCGGCGAAAACTCATATGCCAAAAGGCTCAAAGCAGAAATAGTATCTGCCATCAAAGTCGTATATTCGGGGTGTCCGATATCTTCAAATTTGTGGCGTATATTTATATCCTGCGCAAATTTCTCTGATTCCTCTTTTGTCAAGAACGGCAAGAATAGGTTTGCAGGATCATAATACTTAGCAAAAAACTCAGCATCATCTCCGCCTTTAGACAGCGTCATAACCGGACCGAAATCTCTATCGTCGGTTATCCCCATCATTATCTCATACCCGAGACTTTCCCTAAACTCGATTGCTTCGATAAGCAAGAATCCTTCGATATCAGGCTTTTCCTTTCCCTCGAAATTGGAAAGCACTTTCTTTTCCATACTATCGACGACATATTTTACGAACATCTCGTCATACGAAAAAATCTTTTTTACTCCACCCAATTTTTGCTTGTGCGCGATATCCTTCGAAACGATTTTAACCATGATCTCTTTTCCGAACTCGGTGAGCATTTCGCTTGTGATATCCTCTGCATTTTTTATGAATACAAATTTAGGAGTCGCAAGCCCAATACAGTTCAAAAGTGCATAGACCTCATGCTCGAATAGAATATTCCTGCCTTTTGCCTGTGCTTCCCTAAAAACATTCTCGGCTTGTGTACGTACCTCTTTTGTTAGAATCATAAGTTTTCTCCAATGAATTTATTATTACATACTTTTTATTTATACAATATATTCTACTATCCTGACCTGCTTTAATCAAGTTATGTTTGTTAACGATAATATATCAATATTATTTTAAAATCCGTCCATACGAAAAAAGCCCCGCCATAAACCAAGCAAGGCAAATTTTTCTTAAGTCCGCTATTCCATATCATCTTTTAATATTGAGTACATATCACAATTTATGAATTCACCATTTTGATTTACAAGGGCTTGTCTCATCGTACCCTCAAACGTCATACCGCATTTTTGCATAACTCTGCCGGAGGCAGGATTTCTGACTGAATGACATGCCATCAACCTATTAAACCCGATGGTAGAAAAACAGAGGTCTATCACAGCCCCTAAGGCTTCTGAAAGAAACCCTCTGTTCCAGAACCTCTTTGAGATACAGTATCCAACCTCGCAGGATTTATTTCTATCTGAAATATCGTTAAGCCCTAGTGAACCGATAAGTTCCCCGGATTCTTTTATCGTTATCGCCCAAGAGTAATACCCGGATTTTTTGTATTCCCGAATCCATCCTTTAAGCAGGGATCTTGTAAAACTGCTGTTTTCATGTGGTTCCCAGGTAAGGTGTTCCGTCACTTCCGGATCACTCGCCCAGTTTTCGTACATATCTTCAGCATCATCTTCCACAAATTTTCGCATAATCAACCTCTTAGTTTCGATTATCCGTGTTCCCGTATGCTCCATCCCTTTCCTCCATAATCTTGTTTACCTGGTTTTCTTCCGCTTTTTCTATTTGTTCTATGTATAATATAATATTTTTTTGTGTGTTACAACAAGATAAAAACAAAAGCAAGACATTCTATGCCTTGCTCAATCGTGTGTCTAATGATTAAATATATTCCGCTTCTCTATTCAGCATAATCTCCGTTGTATTGAACCAACGTGGCATGCTCGACCCCTTCAATTGATGAAAACATCGTAATGAACGCCGTTTGGTCATCTCCGCTGGACCGCCTGACTTCAACAGTGAGTTCTAAAATATCACCCGTTGCAACTCTCGATTTTACGGTGTGTTTTACACTGCTCATAATCCTCAATATATCCTGATGTGCATAAGATCTATACCTCAGCACCAAGAGAAAGGTCTGTTTGTTGGTTCTCGTTTTACTCAATATCCAAAGAATCAGTCCGATAAACACTGTTGCCATAATCGCTAAAAGATATAATCCCGCACCACAGGTTATACCCATCGCAATCGCCCAAAACAGATACATTATATCCTTCGGATCCTTAATCGCCGACCTGAAACGAACGATGGATAATGCACCAACCATACCAAGAGACAACACTACATTTGCACTGATCGTTCTAATCATAACTGCGGTTATAATCGTCATTCCAAGCAGCGTTGCGTTAAATGTATGGCTGTATACCACACCTTGAAAAGAGTAGCGATAAACTAAAAAGATAACTATCCCTATAGCTAAGGAGAGCACCATTGTTGTGACCATATCAAAGATGCTAAGCTCAATACTTGTTATATTGCTTAGAAAATCAGATTTAAATATGTCTTGGAACGATTGTGTGTTGCCCATTATTAAAACATCCTCCATATAATTTCTCTAGATCTGCACATATTGTATATTTTGAAATCGACATATTATCACGCCCGGGGACTGTTAGAAGATCCCTTACATACGACGGTAAATATGCATCATACTTGACTTCCATAATGATTCTGTCTTCTGATATAGCAGAAATCTTATTTACATCTTCCTTAGTAATATCAAGGTTGCTTATTCCCGCTCTTAACCTCTTGTCAAAAGTGATTCGTACATTTCCCTGCTCAGCGACAAAAACTTCTCTGTCATATTCCACGACCACCTTCGGAGCAAGTCTCTTTGTTCTTATCTCGACAAAGAGTTCGTGCAAAAGTCCATATTTCGAATCAAGCAGAATCTCCAGCTTGTTGCCCGAAAATATCGCTCTATATTCATCCATACTCAACAAGCATGAGACTTTACCGATATATTCCCCATACTTCAGCTTCTTTTCCAAAGTGAGTTTTCTCGGGTCGTTTTTATACATTCTGATCCGATATTTATATCTCGTCAAAATCCCTGCCGTCTTCTCAAAGTATGAGCTGTCGTACATATCCTCCAAGTAAAGGCTTGTTACAGTGTATACTCCGTCTTCGCCAACATTTTCGTCTCGCTTAATCGTGTGCTTAAGCCGATGGCTTATCTGTCCTTGAGCTGCGGTGCTTATATAATACTTCTTTTCGTGCCTTAGGGCTACACCTTTGTATTCCATCACTTAACCTCGAAAGGTACTATTCCGATATGTGTATCACCAGTGTTCGGATCATGGAAATTTTCAAGGTTAATCTGCTTATTTCCGTGTTCGTCTATAATAAACACCCTGAAATAATATGTATCCGCAGGTAAATCCAAAGTCACCTCATGAGATGTTTCCAACATCATTTCTTTTGAATACACGATGTTTCTAAATCCAATATCCCTTGCAATCTCCAAGGTGTAGTAGATTAAATCCCCTTGAAAATCAAAGGATTCGTCCCATTTGAAAGTGTATTTATTCCCCACATTTTCCGGCAACGCCATAAACATAGGCATCGGTGTCTCCAAGTTTTCATAATAAAGGTCTACAAATCCCTTTAAAACATCATACATGTTTTCCGAATAGTATGCAATTTCATCCGCACTCATTCGCAAGTTCCTTATATCAGGCATTTGGAAAGCAGATTTTTCATATATCTCCAAATAACCCTCCGTCAGTTCTTCACAGTCACGAGCTGAGAGATACTCTTTCATTATCAAATCTATCTTATCATTTAGATCCTTTATGTTCTCAGGATTCTTAAAGAATCTTCTGTGTAAAGGCGAAACCCAAAACTGCCCCATACCATAATGGGATTTGGCATATCGGTCAGGTCTCGTCAAGATATACTCAGTATAGGATAAAGTTCCGTCATAATCCCACGGAAGGAAGTACCATGTTTTTGAGTTTAATGGACTATACAGCAGATAGTTATGCACTATTGCATCCATATTTCCGAAAATTATATTAGTCGCCATCCACGTTAAATAATTCTCTCGATTAAAATACATACCCACAACATCGTTGATGTCGTTTGACATATTATTCACCGCTTCAATCATCTCAAGGAGTTTATCATGATCAGGATTCTCGCGAATCTCCAATATCCTTTCGAAAGCTTCTTCATCATAATAAGGATCGTCTTCACTTCTTATCTCTTCGTGATAATCTCCAAAACCAAACAGTTTGGGTTTGTATATTGTGGAGTTTTTGCCCAATCCATGGCTTTCGAGATATGCTCTGTTAGGTTGCTCAACCATAGTGAAAAGCCCGTAATCCACGAATCCGCCGCCACCCCCCTTTGAAAGGTCGCGGATATAAATCTTTACAAAGTATGTATCCAAGCTCCCCATATCAGGAATTTTTTCAAAAGCATCCATACAGAATTTGTTTGAAAATCTAGTAAAATCGGAATAGTGTTTATTGAAATTCAAAGTTTCCTGCCCCAAAAACGTGTCCGAAACACCCGAAAGGACAACCTTAAAAGACTTTTGCGGAGCCTCTCTGGAACTGAATCCTCTGACCTTCATTGTACCGTTTGGTCTAACTACAGTCGATTTATAGATATCAAGCGGGGGACCGCTGTCGTCACCCTCTTGGAATAAAACATTAACTACCGGATTTTGATCAAAGCTTATTACACTGTTTAAATCATCGAGCGTAACCCTTTCTTCCGTTACATCATCGACAGTCGGAAGGACTGTAATATATGCATAGTGGAGCTTCTTATCATCAAATTTGTTGTAAACATCATTTTCCAAAAAAGGTGCTCCGTTAAGAACACTCCTGTCTAAATATGTGGCTTCCGCACTATACTCCTCTTTATCATCTTCCGTATTTTGTACCTGTACAGCACCTTGCATCATAACCGACGCAACAATAAGACCACCGCTAACAGCAAGCACTGAAGCGATGATTATTCCCCAAACAGCTTTTCTCTTTTTATACCTCTTTTTTAATCGTGTTTGTTCCATTTTCTGCCTTAATCCAATACACCTAATTTATTCTTCTTCAACAGCTGATATCGGTTGTGAGCAATACAAACGATAATCCAAAGATCCAACCATTTTGCGAAGTTTGACAAACGCGAATATTATCGATATGACTCCTGCTACGGTGGAGCCGAGCCCGATTACATTTGTTCCAATTCTTACCGATATAAACACACATATCATATGAACTACATAGAACACAAGCATGATTTGAAATGACGATTTTCGATCGTCAAAATATAATAGCAGCGAAGATATTACATGTATTCCAATCGTACAGAAATATGCCAAGCTCATGTACCCGAAAAATCCGAATTGAAGCTCACCAAATCCCATAAGCGGGAATACAAATCTCGCCAAAACTATGCATAACGCCGTTATCATCAGCTGTATCTGCAGCAGAGCAACTATTTCATTATACATGTTCTCACGCATAGTATCCCCTGCGTGCTTCAAGTCATTTAGCGTACCTCCTCCGGCAAGCATCTTCATATAATCCTTGTAGTAGTCATAAAATGTCGTTTCTGTTTTTACCACAAATATAACCATAGCCGGCATTATAGTGAGCAATGCATAAAAAGCAGGTACGTCGTATGTCGGTGCTACTATGTATGAGTCCATAACATTAAGACTGAGCTGAGAGTGCCATATTATTACGCTGTGACCGAAAATGCTCGCTAAGTAGAGCACATTTATGAATATCAATCGCGGCATTTTTTTCACATATTTGAAGACTTCAAAATATGAATCATCGTGGATCTTAAAGAAACTGTATACGTTTACTATCATCAATACGGCCGTAATCGTGAATGCAACATCCAACCCTATCAGCAGTCCGTAAACCACGTTCATCTTAAACACTAAAATCAGAATTTCTTCAACGATAAATCCAACCGCGCATCCGATGATAAAACTCATAGTTATCCTGCGGTAGTTTTTAATCGCCGATACATATACCATAGTCAAGAAAGAAAGCGAAAGCGACAAAAGCAGAATATAACAGAGAACCTCGAAAAAAATCGGAAGTGAAGCCCACAACGTGAAGAATATGAAGCTTGCGACACCCGAAATAGTGACTGTAATTCCTATCGCCGTGACGAACGAGGGAAATATTTTTTCGTCCCTTTCAGTATATATCATATCGGAAATATATCTGGAAAGAGTCATCGCAAAAATTCCCGAGAAGAACAGAGCTCCCATAAAGGAATACGTCACCCCTGCAAGAAACATGTTTTGCTCCAATATCGGCGTACCCATACCTCTGAGTACAGCTCTAATAATAACCAAAAAGCCTATGCAGACCAACAACGGTCCTACGGATATAAACGTAGCATAAAAATACCCGCCGGTACTCATCAATATGCTTTTTCTGTTGAGCAATTTTTTAAGCTCAAATCCTATTCCAGCCATTTTCCCCCACTCCTGACTTTGAAAAGCTGGCATACAGCTTTTTATAATTATCTATAAACCTCTTTTTCGTATAAAGTTTCTTTACTCTCTTAACACCCACCTGCGACATATCGTCATGCATCTTCTTGTTGCTCGTTACTCTGATTATCGCTTTTGCAAGCTCTTTATAATCCATAATAGGAACGACTATTCCGGCTTCACCGAGTTTGTCATCCTCTCTTCCGTACAATATCTCTCTGCATGATCCCACATTCGTGGTTACATTTGGCACCCCTGCCGCCAAAGATTCCAAAATCGAAAGCGGCTGCCCTTCGCTTATACTCGAAAGCACCATAACATCCATCATCGGGAGATATTTTTTAATATCCACTCTGCCTGTAAACGTCACAACGTCTTCAAGACCCATCAGTCGAGTAACCGATAGACATTCTTCAAAGTATTCAGCTGATTCATCATTAGGTCCCATGATATAGAACATAGCCTCGGGATATCTTTCGCTTACGAGGTTAAACGCTTGAAGCATCGTCAAAATATCTTTTATCGGGACGACACGAACAACAGCCCCGATATTCAGACCGTTTTTGCCGACTTCTTTTCTTGGGAGATCCAAGAAGTCTTCAACATCTACACCGTTTTCTATAACCATCTGTTTAACAGTTGCACATCCAAGCTCATGCTGGATATCTTTTGCATCTTCAAAAAGCGTGATGGCTTTGTCGGTATTCTCATAAGCACATTTGGATAAGTTTTGGAAATATTTTATCCAAAGATCTTTGAAATGCACGGGCACCCAAGAAGCACCGATAATTTCCTCTTCGCGCTCCCTTGTATAAATTCCGTGCTCCGTAAGAAGCATATTCGTACCATATTTCCTGCGTCCCAACACTGCCATAATACCTGCATAACCGGCAGACACGCTGTGATATATATCCGCCTTGGGAATATCTATTCCAAGTATTCCTACAAGCGGCAGAATCATAGAGCGTATCGTCCAAAAGAAATCCGAAAGAGCAACATGCGAATAGCTTTCCGTATAAGTACCGATTATTGAATCATAGAATACCCTGCTCATCAAAAAATCCTGGGCAGATTTCCCTTTGTTCTTTTCAAAGAAATCGAAAAGCTCATCCCAGTTCACTTCTCCGCCTTGGAGCATAACTACTATCTGCTCCATATCGCCTTCGTCAATTTCGAATTTTGTTTTATATTTTCCTTTTTCCGTTCCCAGAATGTCGAGAAAATGTTCTTCAACACCGACAACATTGCTCGGCAGTTCATATTTAAATACGCCTTTATCCTTTTTATTGGGATATAAGGTCACAATAGTAAATTTATGTTCCGGCATAGACTGTATCAAGGTGTGAGTCCAGCTTGAAACACCGCCGACGACGTATGGATATGAACCCTCACAAAGCAAACAAATATGCATTTTAACTCTCACCTTTCAAGTTTATTGTCACTTCCGGCTGCGCAATCCTTATATAGTACGATCTGTCCCCTGCTTTTTGATAAGAATAACCTTTTCCGCCGGTAATCTTTTTGTCCGTTCTTAAAATCATAGAGTATTCATCAGGTGCATTTAAACTCGTGATTTTAATATAATCCGATGCGTAAACCACACTGTAGTCAAGTTCATACCAATCCACCAGCTTGTTAGCACAATCGCTGATCGTATTGTATTCAAGGTATGGATATCTCTCCTCAAAGAAGCTAAACATTTTATCATATTCAAGCCGCATCTCTTCCCACTCCATTCCTTCGCTTCTCTCTTCGTCGATAACATCGTCCGGATGGAAGAAATGTGATAACACGCCGTGCGAGGTCATTCCAAATGCTGTTCCTAATATAGTATCGTCATCAAGCTTAGAACCGGATGACAGCCTCGGGAAATAGATTACATCATCCTCAACGATGAACTCATGATTCGGCTGGTGCGGTGGATCTCCCGCAAACAGAGCCGCTATCACTATCGGAGTCCCCATCGATTCTTTTACAACCTCAACACCGGTTTCATCGATCACGTTAGAAGGCGGCACATAGCAGTTCATCCGATATTTTGGAAAGGTTTTATGGAACTCCCCTATCGCATACTCTACAGCTTCTTTAGCATTATCCTTGCTTTCCCAAGGACTATACGCTGATGCTAAAGATTCATCGCTATATTTCGAAAACCACAACGGATAATGATTATATCCGTGAATACAGATTTCCCCTCCGTTTTTTATAATCTGCTGATAATGAACATACATCGGGCTGTCCGATATCGATTCATTGACATCATACGGCGGCTCCTGATTATCGTTGTATGAAAGAACAAAAGTACCCGTAAATCTTATATCAAACTTCTTTATTAAACCCAGCATATCCGGCCACCAGACATACTTCAAAAAGTCATCAAAATCCATACCGTATTGCTCATATACATCTTCATTAACGAAATTAAACGGTGCCGGCCAATCGTCGAGGAATACAACGCCGGAGTTGATAATCGGATAGATAAAGTCATCCGCTAAAGTACCCAGCATACCCGGTATAAGACCTTCAAACTCTCTTTCATCGAGGTTCTCACCGTTGAATACTCCGATTCTTCCTTTGCCGTAATCCAATGTATAGTAGATCGGTATATCCGATTCATCAGTCAGGTATACCCTTGCCTCATCTCTTATGTGTATATCATAAATCTGGTCTTCGAGCATAAGGTTCGCAAACTTCTCACCTTTTTTAAGCCCGAGTATCACATCATCAGTAATCTTTAAATATTCTGCTCGTCTCTCTAGCCCTTTTTCGTATATACCGAACTTTGCTGCATAGCCCGAGAACAATGCATCCTCACCGGGAATTCGTGTGACCAACAAAGAGGCTCCACTCGTTACTTTTGATAAGACATAGTCTATAGTGTCTTTGTTTGTCGACCAATTCCTTGCTGTCAGAACCATGTAGTCATTGTCTTTTATATCTTTAATGTTCGAAATATCCGATACCGTATATTTAACTTTGAGCTTTAAAAGGGATCTTTCAACCTTATCTTTGATACTTACACTATATCTATCGTTCTTATCAAAAATCAGATGGTAAATTCTTTCGTCCGAATAATCCTCAAGCTTGTCTTTCTCAATTGTTTCAATCTCTCGAAGCTTTAAATTCTCACGCATATCTCTTTCTGTAAAGAAATTATAGCTTATCAAAAACAGAATGATTGAAATGATTATAACCAAAAAGACAATAGTAATAATCCTTCTTCTATACTGACTGCTTCTCATCCCGCTTTTCTCCCCGCCAAAATTCCAGCATTCTTAATGTTTTTTGAGTAATCGGGAATTTTGCATTTTCTACCTCTCTTATCGCCTCTTCAAACAGCTCGTCATCTTTGGTTTCAAATGCAAGAATGAGTTTTAACCGCAAGGGTCTGTCGCTTGCACTGTAATACTGCTGATATTTTTTCTGCCACTCCTTGGCTTCTTCGTACTTTTCAGTTTTTATCAGATATTCAATAAGCATATCGAAGCTGCTGTGTGGTGATTTTTCACTTACCTCAATATCAAAAATCAATGTCTCAACAAGCGCATCAATATATTTCTGTCGGATTTTATTGATTGTCAAATCTGCCTTTAATACATCATCCAGTGTATCGATATATTCTCTTCTCGTATATCCTGATGCGGGGTTTCTTTTATAAGCTCTTTCAGTATCTGCGAGTTGTTTGTCGTACCCTCGCTTTAATTCGGTTATGCTTGATGCAGCATAGTGAGCTGTCTCGGTATCTTCTGACAACAATGCTCTCTTGAGGTTTTCTAAGTATCCTTCCGGATCTCGCTTTGCTACCTCCATAACCAAAGATCTTTGAATATTCTTTTCATTCACTATCAAAGCTTCTTCAACAGGAATGATATCCATTTCCTTCTGTTCATCGAATTCGCTTATATATTCCATCTTCTCGGTCTCCTTAAAAAGACCTTCCGTTTCGTATTTTTTAGCTTTACCCATAAATCTCGTTATCAGATATATCAAAAGCAAAAGCAATATTCCTAAGTATGGTATAAAAAGGATTATCGGAAATAAAGCCAAATAGAACTTTGATTTGGAAAATAAAAATAGATAAACAATGCAAATTATCGCATGAACAGTTGCAAGCCCAATTATTAAGCCAACACTCATTTTTTACACCGCCTCTTCACAAATCCGGGCATCAATGCCCTTTTCTGACAGCCTCCGTAATACGACTCCCGCTTCGGATCTTGCAGTGTTATTCAGCAATATCTTAAGCTTGCCGGACTCATCAAGTCCTACAAAATCAAACTCTCGTATTACACGAGGTATAATGTCATATATCTCCCCGACATCCGAATTAATGACTTCCAAAAGCACATATCCGGATATCCCCTGCTCGTCCATCTCTCTACTCTGTAAAATACGTTCTTCGAAGTATTCTTTTTTCATTATTCCGGTTCCTTCGATATACCACTCATCTTCCTGAGCCTGCTGATATTTATAGGCTCTTACTATTGATTGGTTTACCAAACTGGAAGTTATGTTAAACAGATTCTGATAGCTCAACGTTAGATTATCAAGCTCTGCATCGTGCATAATCAAGGCAGCAATAACCTCACCTTCAAACTCGACCGGTGCAGCCATGAGGATATCTCCTCTTTTACCAAGCTCTTTCCTGACAAAAAGCTGCCTTGTTTCCAGCATCTCAGCGATTTCTGGAGTATCAGCGACTGATAAGGATTTTTGAGCAATACGCAATCCCTGCGATTTTGCTAGAAGTCGTAAGAAACCTCTGTTCCTTCCGAACATATATAGTGATATGGATCTGTTTTCCATAATCTCTTCGGTGACTCTGATTACCTCACCTTTTAACTTGTTAAAATCCAAGCTGTCCAGTTTTGAAACGATACCAAAAACTCTGCCATAACTGTTTGCAGAATTGAAAATCTGCCCTTGAAGAGAGTCTTTGACTTTTAAGCTCTCCAAGTACATTTCTTTTATATGAGCGAGTTGTTTTTTTGTTTTTGCTTCGACGCTTGTGAGTTCATTAATCCTCTGTCTGCTTCTGTCGCTGATATATCCGAATATCAGTCCCGCCAAAAGGAATACGAAAATTGCGGCCATTATGTTTGAATCATACAGCAAGGCTAGTGCATCATATCCTTGTGAGAAGAATTGGAAAAACAGCAGCGCAATACAAAGCGCAGTACTTATTATCGATTGTTTTAAACCGTGAATAGCCCCAATTATCAGAATATACAGAACCCGAATATCGATATATCCAAACAGTAAAGTCACATCCTTAACCAGAATCAAATATGCAACAAGTGCGAAAGCCAGAATGTTTTCGACATATGCGAGTATATGAAATACCTCTTTGTTTTTTGAGTATGATTGGCGGATTCTCGTAAAAAATCTCTTAATCCTGGTTTTAAAGCTGACCTCACTATCGATTCTGCTTTGCGTGTTCTTATATGAAATCATACCGTTGATACCTTTTACGATATCGATATGACTTATGAAATCCAATACTGTGGCAGCCTGTGATACATCCACACTGTCATTGCTCTCGACAAAACCGATAGCTACATTGGGGTTTTTATACAGCTTCTCGATGCTTGTCTTTATGAAGCTTGTGGGTATTTTTTTGCCTGATGCAACATTGAGAACGCCCGTTACGCTGGATCTTATTGCACGATATACAGCATTGCAGAAATCATCAATATAGATATAATCCTTTTCCAGCTCCGGAAGTTCTGTATCATCATGTTTTATCTGATTGGAATATTTCTTGTCCAGATAATAAGAAACTTCACTGAAATTGCTTTTTTGGCCGGGACCGTATATCGTGGAAGTACGGAGAATAAGAGCCGATACACTGCTGGTGTAATCCATATTTTGGATATGTTGTTCGCATAAGAAATGTGCACTCTGCCAAAGGCTCTCTGCCTTAACTTCCGCTTCCTCACCGGCATATACGACTACGTGTTCGTACAAGTCTATAGTAGAAACATAGATGAATTTTTTCACTCCATACCACGTGGAAAGAGCAAATGCATTCATGAACCTGTTCATATGCTCGTTTACACCGTCAAGCACCATATCATGTAAGCAGTCCCTTTGAGCGTCATCAAAATAGACAACCACATCCGGAAGCTGCACGCTAAAGACATCTCTTGAGCCCTCGCTGGAGATATCCTCGTCATAATATTTTACTTTTTCGGGAAGATCGTCAATACTGTCCTTACCAAAATTACCAAGCAAGTGTACTTGGTCGTCCTCAAGCAAAAACCGGTTGGCTAGTGCCTTCGCGATAAATTTATCGTTACCAATTAATAATACTTTCACAGCTTTTTACCCCTTTACCGTAAAATCCTCACCGCAACCCTAATGCTATTTGCATCTATGCTCTGAAGCGGAAACGCAATCTACTAAAAATCTGCAATATTCTTATGTAAATTCTGTTACTAGTTCACTATTTTTTCACCAACAATCACTCTTATGGGTAACTTTAATTTTACCTCTAATGAAAATGATTGTCAACAAATCTCGGGCAAAACATAACAATTAATGCACATATTTCCCCATTTTTTCGCGTTTTTTCGTCTTTCCTATACAAAATGATGTTCTATTCTACTATACCCGCTCAGCAAGCATGTTAAACTCGTTTTTCCCTTAATTTTCCGGTTTTTTGACTAAAAAGCTGACTTTATCTCATAAATTCTCTAAATGCACAATTATGACCCAATATCATAAAAAGTAAAATATTATACTTTGTGTTTTGAAATGTAAAAAACCCCATATAATATGGGGTTTGAATAACATCACTCTTTACTCTATATGCTTTTAAATCTGTCCTTTAAGTCACCATACAAACCCTGATACGTCTTAAACAACTTCTTATAAGTTTCCACATTTTCCTTTATGGGCAGAGTTTCGGTTTCCTCTTTTAGCATTTTTGCAGCAGATTCGATGCTTTCAAAAACCCCCGCACCTACGCCTGCAACAACAGCAGCACCATAAGCTCCGCCTTCTGCAGCACCGGTCAAGGTCTTAACAGGCAAATCGAAGATATCAGCCTGAATCTGTCTCCAAGCTTTGCTCTTGCTTCCGCCGCCGGACGATATAACCGCTTTTGGCTGCATATCGGGCTTTGCTTCCTTTATGAGCTCATATATCTCCTTGAGCCCGAAAGTTACACCTTCCATTACACTTCTCGCCATATCACCTTTATTATGGGATATCGAAAGACCGAAGAACACTCCTCTTGCGTCCGGATCTGCGTGCGGACATCTTTCTCCCACTAAGTATGGCAGGAATATTAGATTCTTTGCCCCTGCAGGGCTCGCTTCTACTCCCTCGTTAATCTCTTTAAACGGGTCGTCGCTGTCATACATCTTGTCCTTAAACCATTCCAGCGATCCTCCCGATGATAACTGGCATCCGAATGCTGACCACTTATCCGCAGCATTGTTACAGAAAAATTGCAATTTTCCGCCTTCGTTTTTGCCGAATCCATCGAGTGACATAGCCACGATTCCGGATGTACCTATGATCAGACCAACTGTTCCTTCTTCAACAATGCCCATACCCGTGTTTTGGATTACAGCATCTCCGCCTCCGGCATATACATTCGTTCCTTCTGCAAGTCCCGTCGATTTTGCCGCTTCTGCTGTAATCTTTCCTGCGACTTCATCGGACTCTCTGCATATCGGGAATATAGATTTTTTCAAATCCAGTTTTTCGATAAGATCGAAATTCCAATCTCTTTTTTCGACATCGAACAAACCGGTTCCCGATCCGTCCGAAGTCTCCGTGGAAAGCTCTCCAGTAAAGAGAAATCTAATATAATCCTTCGGCATCACAAATTTCTCGATTTTCTCGTAAACTTTCGGCTCATTTTTCTTCACCCAAAGAATCTTGCCTCCGGTGAATCCCGTAAGCATAGTGTTGTTAGTGTATGAAAGAAGGCTTTCCAAACCTCCGGCTCCTTCGATAATCTCATCGCACTCAGCTTGTGTTCTTTGGTCGTTCCAAAGAATCGCCGGACGAAGAACATTGTTGTTCTCATCCAAGGCCACCAATCCATGCATTTGGCCAGAAAACCCAAGCGCAATTATTTCGTCTTTGTCTACCCCGCTTACTTGAACAGCCGCTTTCATAGCTTTTTTTGTGCCTTCCCACCAATCGGCCGGATTCTGTTCGCTCCATCCCTCCTTAGGTATGGAAAGAGGATAGTTTTCCGTAACCGAAGCAACCACTGCACCTTTTTCGTCTATGATAATGCATTTAACTCCGGATGTTCCGACATCAATTCCGGCAATATATTTCATAAGCTATATCCACCTCTCTTAAAATAAATTATATAGCCTTCTAAATACATATCTAGAAGGCTATTAGCAGATCCTTATATTCCTATCCAAAAATAATCGAGTTCAGTATCGCTTCATATTCCTCTTGGCTTCCGCTTTGATTCGTAGTAACTTCACCAAGGTCAAGAGCATATTTTTCAAGCTCTGCAAAATCCGTTTTACCGCTCACTATTTTTGCTCCGATACCTGTCTTATAGCTTGAATATCTATCCTCGATAAACTTATCAAGTCTTCCGTCCTCAATAATCTTATGTGCAATCTTAAATCCAAGTGCCATGGTATCCATTCCTGCGATATATCCTTTGAAAATATCTGCAGGATCCGTCGAAGCTCTTCTGAGCTTCGCATCGAAGTTCGTTCCGCCTTTGGTGAATCCTCCGGCTTTGATAACCTCGTACATCGCAAGGGCAATATCATATACGTTGGTCGGGAAGTTATCGGTATCCCATCCGTTGAATACTTCGCCTTGGTTAGCGTCGATTGAACCGAAAGCTCCGTTTTCACGCGCAACACGAAGTTCGTGAGCAAAGCTGTGCCCTGCAAGTGTCGCATGATTTGCTTCCACATTCATCTTAAAGTCCTCAGTTAAATCGTATTTTCGTAGAAAACTCAAAACTGTTGCAACATCGTAGTCATACTGATGTGTAGTAGGCTCCATTGGTTTAGGCTCAATATAGAAAAATCCATCAAATCCGATGCTTCTACCGTAATCTCTCGCCATAGTAAGCATTCTCGCCAAGTTGTCCTGTTCCAAGCCCATATTGGTGTTCAGCAAAGTCGCATATCCTTCTCTGCCTCCCCAAAAAACGTATCCCTGTCCGCCCAGCTTAACCGTGGTTTCGATTGCTTTTTTAATCTGTGCCGCTGCAAAAGCAAAAACATCGGCATTGTTTGATGTCGCAGCTCCGTGAGTAAATCTCTTGTTCGAAAAAGCGTTTGTCGTCCCCCAAAGAAGCTTTTTGCCATGTTCCTCTTGTAGTTTTTTCAGCAAATCAGAGTACTCGTCCAAAACTTTGTTTGTTTCAGCAAGTGTCGCCTGCTCCGGCGCTATATCTCTGTCGTGAAAACAATATAGGTCGATTCCAAGCTTGTTCATGATTTCAAAACCTGCATATGCTTTATTTGTAGCAACTTCGAGCGCACTGCTTCCGCCAAAGCTTTTGTCCTGTGTTCCCGGCCCGAATATATCCGCTCCGTCTCCGCAAAGAGTGTGCCAGTAGGACATTGCAAATCTCAAATGCTCTTTCATGGTTTTCCCGGCAATTACTTCGTCCGCATTATAGAATTTAAACGATAATCCATCTCCGTCTTTTCCCTTGTATTCGATCTTTGGTACGTTTGGAAAAAATTCTTTCATAATATAACTCCTTTAATTTATTAATCTTTATTGAAAATTGTATTTAAGCTTGATCCCTGTATTTGTATATTTCTTTATACCTTCCGATTTCCTTCCGAATGCCGCATATTCGAAGAGTGTTTTTATGCTTATATACCCCTGTTCATACGGCTGCTGGCATATTGTTGCGTCTATGATTCCTGCCTTAATCTGCTTAATCCTGTCCTTCGTGGCATCATTCGTGATTATCTTGAATTCTTTTTCATAGCCCTTGTCAATAATCGCCTGCACACCCCCGACTGTCCCGCCTGCGACAAAATATATCGCATCAAAATCCGGAGGCTTCATCAACAAGTTCTTAATTTTATCATAAGCTTCTTCATTGCTGTCGTTTGTTTCAATTATATCTATAATTTCAAGGTTTTCATATTCGGATTTTAGAACATCCGAAAAACCCCTTACTCTCATATTATGCCCTAAAATTTTCTTTGAACCGGTGACAACAAGGACTCTTCCTTCACCGCATGTTACAAGTCCCATCATCGCTCCTGCGGTTTGTCCCGAGACATAATAGTCACATCCGACATATGTTATGTCCTTTGCACCTTCTATATCCACATTTAATGCGACTATCGGAATCCCCTTTTCAAGAAGCGAATGTAGTTTTTCACGGATTCTCTCATCATTTATCGGAGTCAAGGCAAGTGCATTTATTCCGCTTTTTTCGAATTCCTCTATCAGCTCAAGCTGATCATCAATATCAAAGCCGCGCATCTTTTTAATGATCACCGAAAATCCAAAGTCCACAATCTCATCCGCAGCTGCTTCGATTCCATTCAGCACTTCGGAAAAAAAGTCATTTCCTTCTGCACATACCAAAACACCTATCGTATTTTTCTGTCCGCGTGTAGCGAGAGATTTGGCAACGAGGTTTGGTTTATATCCTAAAGATTCAGCAATCTGAAGAATTTTTTCCGCAACTTCCTTGTTTACTCCGCCCCTCTTGTTCAAAGCTCTGTCGACGGTCCCTCTCGATACGCCTGCAAGCTCTGCAATTTTCTTAATCGTTACCGCCATTTTTGCACATCCATATCGATTTCTAATGTTCAGCACACAATTTTCGTAGTTTTCGTGCACGAGCACAATATATTTCAATTATATCAAAGTTTTTCGATGTGTCAAGGGCTGTTAAGCGTTTTATGGTTTATTTTTTTTACTAAAGAAGGCTATCCCTTATACAATCCCGTCCGCTATCAAGCTTCTCGCCATAATCTACCCTAAAAAAAATATTACTCAATAAATATATATTGCGAAAAACTTTACGATAAATCCGTACTCTCTGAAAATTATTGTTTCCATTCAACATTTTTTATAAGTTTTCACTTTTATTATAAAGTTTTATTGACTTGCATTTAAAAAAAATAGTGATACAATTGATTAATAAAACAATATTAAATAACATCGGGGAAACATTCCAAACTATAATGCCTATAATGGTTACGAAATATATAAACGGAGCGGCAAATGAAATATACGCAATTGAAAGAAAAGATTGTAAATACAAATTCGATAAACACACATTCGCACCATCTCGGGGATGCTTTTTTCAAAAAATTCGATTTGGACACACTCCTAGCAAGGTCATATGTGGATTGGTGTGGTGTGAAGTTTTCCGAAGACTACGATTCAAGAAAAAACTATATTGATAAGGTAAAGTTCAAATCATATTTCGTTTATCTTCAAAAGGCAATTAAAAAAATCTATCATATAGACGCAGATTTATCCGCTGACACTTGGAGCATATATTCCGATACTATAAAAGAAGCACATGAAAAAGACGGCGACTGGCATAAAAAAATTCTAAGGGAAAAATGTAAGTATGAAAAAATTCTACTGGATGCATACTGGAATCCTGGTGCTGATAACGGTGATCCCTCTTTGTTCTCTCCCGTCTTTCGAATAAACCCTCTGTTTTTCGGATACAGCAAAGAAGCGTCTGACCACAACGAACACAACGTATTCGAACTATATGACGAATCTTTTGAAAGTCTCGAAGGCTTCCTCGATTTTGTCCAGATAAAAATCAAAGAGAAGATAAGCCAAGGTTGTGTAGCTCTGAAAATCCCTATTGCATATGACAGGGATTTGGATTTCAAAAATACTTCAAGCAGAAAAGCGAGCAGAGTTTTTATGCAAAGCGAAAACCATCCTGATGATATCGTAAATTTTCAGGATTACTTGGCTTTTCAAGTCTGTGAAATTGCTTCTTCTCTCGACATTCCGGTACAGATACACACAGGAATGGGATGCATGAATAAGACTGCACCCAGATATCTTCTTAAACTGATAGAGGAGAATCCAAAAACCCAGTTTGTTCTTTTCCACGCCGGATTCCCATGGACAGAAGATATAATCGGGATGATGCATCTTTTCCCGAATGTCTATGCAGATCTTTGCTGGCTGCCTCTGCTCTCCCCGACAGAAGCAAAAAATACGCTTCATCAGCTTATAGAAATAGGTACAAGCGATAAAATCACCTGGGGTGGTGATGCATGGACGAGCGAAGAAAGCTGTGGAGCAAGGCTTGCTATCGATGATGTTCTGCACCTTGTGCTGTCCGAGAAAATCGACAGCGGGTATTTAAGTACGTTTGGCGCTGAAGAGATCGTGGACAATATTTTGCACAATAATGCGAAAAGTCTATACAGCAATCTTTTGTTATAATCCATATATAAAATCAACCCGTCTTTCCTTGATAGTCTAATAAAAATATGCTATACTCCAAATCAAACTTTTTTCTTGGTTGCAATTCTAAGAAGTTTTATTATAAAAATCTATGTTCAAAAAGGAATCTATTTTATTATGGAAAAATCCAATCGGGTATTTAAGATACTAAGAGCTTCAATTATGGGCTTAATTCTTTTACTTACATTAACTCTGGGTCAGCTGCATCAGATTAACAAGGTCTTCCTTCCTATCGATGCTTTTTGTCCGTTCGGCGGTTTGGAATCGCTGTATGCTGTTTTTAAATACGGCATGTTCCTTCAAAGAGTAGCTTGGGGAAGTCTGATACTTTTGGCGGCGACTATAATCGTGTCTATCTTCTTCAGACGAAGCTTTTGCGGATATATCTGTCCACTGGGTACAATCCAAGAGTTTTTCGGATGGGGCGGAAGAAAGATAATGAAGAAAAGATTCGTTGTGCCTAAAAAAGCTGACAGGATTTTGCGTTACTTAAAATATGTGATTTTGGTTCTAATTCTCGCTTTGACATATTGGACAGGTCAGCTGATTATACGCCCATATGATCCATGGGCAGCGCTTCATCATATCAACTCCGTCGAGGTTTTTCAAAAGTTCCTTATCGGATTTATAATTCTGATGATATCACTTATAGGATCATTCTTCTTCGACAGATTCTTCTGTAAGTATCTTTGTCCGATGGGCGCGTTTTTGGGGATCCTTTCAAAGCTTGGGATTTACCGCGTCAAAAGAGATGAGGATAAATGTATCGATTGCGGTATATGCAGCGAGAAATGTCCTGTTAATATTCCTGTTGATGAATTGGAGCAGGTGAAGTCTGCCGAATGTATCAGCTGTAATCTCTGTGTTGCTAATTGCCCTGAAAAAGGTGCTCTTAAAGTTACGTCAAAAAAAGGGAAGAGGGGCGTTTCTCTGCACGCTATAATCGCTATAGTACTCATTATCTTCATCGTTCTAACAGCAGCAACAATGTCTATAGGTATGTTTAAGATAAGCAAAATCCCGAATGGCTTCCCGACAAAAGCCTATAGTCTATACTTCGGAACAAGGTTTATCGATGGGGACAACTCGCTTTTGGAGGTATGCTACGTATATGGAATAAGTCCTGATTTCTTCGTCAATCAATTTGGGTTTACCGAGGAGGATTTTTATAAGCCTTTGACCGAACTCCCTATAACCACGGAGGAAATCAGAGAGCTGGCTGATTACGTAGTCGCCTATTCAAAAGAGAATCATAGATGCGACAATTAAAAATCAAATAGTTTCTAATAAAACAGGGCTGATGGAAAAACATATCCATAAGCCCTTTTGTTTTTTTTAAGTTTTACCAGGAGCCTCCGCCCCCGCCTCCGCCTCCGCCTCCGGAAAAGCCTCCGCCGCTTGAGAACCCGCCGCCGGATGAGGAACCTGAACTGCTGGGTCTTGACACTGCGGTATTACTTACCGATGAGGTCGTTCTTGTCATACTTCTCATCAAATGAGCTGTGGTGAAATTGCCTGTACCGTATGATGTATACCAGTTCGGAGGAACAACAGAAAGATCATCAAACTTCTTCGCCCATATTTTTGAAACTCCGAGTACGATTGCGTATGGAAGTATATCGTAATAGTATGTGGGATTATCATTGAAAAGAGTTTTTAGTCTGTCCTCTTCAGCTGTTTCCAAAAACTCTTTGAAACCCAAAACATTACCTATCGTTTCTGCCCCATACTCAGTATGCTGTTTGATTTTCGGTCTTATCATGATTACGAGTATAGGCACAAAGTAAAGCGCCATAAGTTCGAATACTGTCATGTCTTCGTTAGCCAAGGAGTACACGATGAGGAAGATGAGCAGGTAAACAATTATATTTATAGTATACATCACTCCTGTTTTTACACCGCCGCGCTTATCTTTAAGCTTGTATATATTATTATACCATATGCCCAGAATGATATAAGGGATAGAAACCATAGCTCCCATGAAAACAGAAAGGAATATCGGACTGTTATTACTCGATATTGTACTAAAGCCCGTCAAGAATACGAGTGTAAAGATCGAAAGATAGCCAAAGAAAAACGCTTGATCGGATTTGTTTTTGGATTCCTTCGTATAAAGCTTTTTCTTTCCTTTCAAATATGGTTTTGCTGCTTTGGTTTTAACCTTGTTTACCTCTTTATAATATGAGTTTTGGAGATCTGATGTTGTAGCCTTCTGTCCGTCTCCCAGCTCAAAAAGCCTGTTAAAGGCACTCACTTCGTAAGGATGGTGCTTAACATCAAGATCACCCGTTTTATGAAGAGTGAATCTATTGCCTTTTCTTTCCTGTATTCTTAAGTGACCATGCGATGCCCAATATATTATAAGTGCTCCGATATCCTCGCTGTCTACCTTCTCATCGATTATATACCCCATCTCTGCCGGATTTAGTCCGTCGGGAGGATAGAAGGACAACACGGGTGTCGGTTTTCGCTTCATACCATATCTTATTCTAAAATATAGAAGACAGAGAAGAACAAGTCCGGGAACAGCAAATGCAAATATTTTCACAAAATCGATAGGGTTCTTTGCCGCAGCCATAGTGTCTTCCGGCATGTCAACTTTTATCGTCATTCCTTCATACGGACCGAGAATATCGGTCGTTTTGCCGAGGATGAATCCATCCTTTTCGATGAAGGTCGTTCTACTTTCATCGGTATATCCTAAATATCCTGTATATAAGAAGATATCCATCGGGATGTTATCGAACTCCCGTACATCTATGCTGAAAGTTACATTGTACATATTCGTGTACCAATTATGTCCTACGATGTTCAAATATATTGAATCCACATCAACGCCTTGGTCTTTTCCCATATTGTATTTGTAGCTTATCGTATATCGCTTTCTGCCGCTTATGGTCCTATCCGCATCTCCAAGCCTAAGAAAATAATTAGACGGTCCGACTTTTTTCTTCAAAGTCTCGCCATGTACATCGATATCGGACAGCTTAGTTCTGACTTCTCCGTAAAGCCTGGGTATATCACGATATATCCCGTGTTTTTGTGTATGGAAATATACATCAATAGTTTCGGTGATGTCATATGTGTTGTTTTTATGTGCTACAATATCAACATGGTATTTCTCTATTTCATAGTCCAAGTAGCCGGTATACTCTGCATTCGCCTTTGGGATGAACACAAAAGAAAGAACAAGCAGTACTACAGAAATACAAACTATTCTTTTCAATAACGCGCCGACTCTATTCATCAAAACTCACCGTTACGTTTTCTCTCTCGGATTCGTTTGAAACTTCGAACATGCTGAATCTCTTAAATCCAAAAAGCTTTGCAATTATGGATGCCGGGAAAACCTCGCATCTAGTATTGAATTCCTTCACAACAGCGTTGTAGTATTTTCTCGACTGAGCAATATCATTTTCTATGTTTTCGAGTTGTCTTTGGAGATCCAAGAACTGGCTGTCCGCTTTCAGCGCAGGATAGTTTTCCGCCAAGGCAAACAGTCTGCCCAATGCTCCGCTTATCACGTTTTCATTCTCGACTTTCTCGCTGGTTGTCTTTGCATCTATAGCCGAGTTTCTGGCTTTTACGATCTTTTCGAGTGTCTCTTTCTCGTGCTTTGCATATCCCTTTACGGTGCTCACCAAATTCGGTATTATATTATATCTTTTTTTAAGATATACATCCATTGTCGCGAAACCCTCTTCTACACGGTTTCTCTTCCGTATAAACCCGTTGTAACTGCCGACAAGCCATCCGGCAACTAAGGCAACCAATCCCAGTATGATAATCAAATACATATCTTTTGCCTCCTTCAATTATAAAGCACTTTTTAATCCGCTCCTCACAATCTATATTTCGATTATACCAAAAACATACGACAATACAAACAAAAACCACTCGAATTTTATATCGAATGGTTTAATATCTTCATATATTTTATTCTCTATTGAACGATTTCTTCATAGTATATTTCAAGCATTATCCTTTCAAGTTCATCATATTCCGTGAAGAACCCAAAGTCATACTCATCGCCTTCTTTGATATCGAGCTTTGACCACTTTTTCGATTCATAGAGCGTCTCATCGTCGTATGACCTTTTTTTCTCTCCATAGAACGCCTCATAGTCGTATGAGTATCCTTTTAGATGGCTTTTAAAGTCTCCGATATTGCTCGCTTCGACAGCAGGTATCGTATTCATGCTTATCGCATCAACATCGACATTCGCCAAAAGACCCGCCAAAGCTCCGATCTCTTCGACCTTTAAGTCCGTCCTCATCAAGTTTTTGCTCACCATAGTCGAAGCAATCTTCGGCGCTATCTCTACGACTCCCATGCTCTGGAGCTTTCTTGCAAGAGCTTTTATGTACATCTGGGAATTTGAAACTCTGCCCAGGTCTCCGCCGGAATTGTGTCTGTCACGCACAAACGTCATAGCTGTTTTTCCAGAGAGTGTTACTGTTTGTCCTTTGGATCCGACTCCGGGTATTCCGTTGTTCAGCGTAACTTCAACTCCGCCTACATAGTCAGTAAGCTCTCGTAAACCCGTAAGTCCGATTTCTACGTAGTTGCTTATCTTGATATCATACGTTCCGAATGTGTTCAGATGTTCCTCGATACATGCAACAGAGTTTGCAAGCTGCACTTCATCCTCGTTTCCTGGACCTCCCGCACCATAAGCACCGTTCAGTTTATCGAAATAATCGTTATCAATCACAGGCTTTTGATATTTATAATGGTAGATATGGGCAACAGAGTCTCTCGGGATTGATATAGCTCTTATCTCACCTGTTGTAAGGTCTATCGCCATAACTATCATGATGTCGGTGTTTCCTCCATCATCCCTGCGCTCTTCTACAGGAGTTGCATCTCTTCCAAGAACGGCGATTGAAAGTATATTTTCCTTTTTAGCATACGATTTCTCGTTTCTGACCAAGTCCACTTGTCGGATTACCGGTTCATCACCGATTTGCGCTTCCGGCACTACGATTTCATCGCCGAAAAAAACCGAAACAGGGTTTGAAGCGGCAGACCTTATTCTTAGGACCATAACACCGGCAATCACCAATCCGGCAACCAAAACCATACAGAATATATATAGAACTATCCTCTTTGCATTCATAAATTTTCCTCACATGATTATATATCAAAGAATTTTCTTTGTATCTTTTCTAGTGCGAATAATATCATTTTTTTAATCTTTTTGCAATTATTTTAAGCCTTGGGTCGGTTTGTTTATACATTCTTAACAAAGTCAATAAAGAGAGGATATTTTAATAATTAATCTAAAAAGGGGAGAAAATAGATTTAGAGCAATACTTATTTGAAAGGCGGAAAAAAAATATGGCAATGGTAAACTGTTCAAATTGCGGCAAGATGATGGATATGCGTTCATGTAAAAACTGCAGGAACTGCAATAGCTATATGTGCACCGATTGTTACGGAAGGTCCAATGGAGCTTGCAGTGAGTGTCAAAACGGTGCCGGAATGTATTAGTACTTAATGAAAATCTAAACGGGTTTAAAAGCTCCGCTGAATCAGGTGGGGCTTATGCTTTTTATGCCCTAAATGCACTGTTGACATATAGTAAACTGTATAATAGAATGAATAGGCGATTTTGTG